>ENA-ORXD01000349-ORXD01000349.1-sediment-metagenome-genome-assembly--contig:-NODE-349-length-64021-cov-4.572501_pt1 | contig 64021 bp, 57 predicted proteins | sample MGYA00237862_ERZ511471 | MGnify/ENA metagenome assembly ERZ511471
CCAGGCGATGACCGTCTCACCTATGTCAAACGCTTTACCCGGACCCAGGAGGTTTAGCACGATGGAAACCTGGCAGAAAATTCTCAAAGCCAGCGTCACCAACCCGGCCCAACTGACCCCGAGTTACGGCATTGACCCTCAGCCTCTCCAAGCCGTGGCCGAAGCCTATCCGATGCGGGTCAATCCATATTATCTGAGTTTGATCAAGGAAGTCGGCGATCCGATCTGGCGTCAAGCCGTACCGGACGACGAAGAATTGCGCGACGAAGTCTGTCCCGAAGACCCCCTGGAAGAGGAGAATCAGAGTCCTGTTCCCAACCTGGTGCACCGCTATCCCGACCGAGTACTGTTCCTGGTCAGCAGCGAATGCGCCATGTATTGCCGCTTCTGCACCCGTAAGCGCAAAGTCGGGGGCGAACAGATGGTGATCAGCCGCGACACCATCCAGCAGGGGCTTGACTATATCCGCAACAACCCGCAGATCCGCGACGTCATCCTGTCCGGCGGTGACCCGTTGCTGTTATCGGACGAGCGGCTGGATGAAATCCTGCGCGGCCTGCGTTCCATTCCGACGGTGGAGATCATTCGTATCGGCAGCCGCGTGCCCGTGGTACTGCCGCAACGCATCACTCCGGGTTTGGTGCGGGTGCTGAAAAAATATCACCCGCTCTACCTCAATACCCACTTCAACCACCCGGACGAAATCACCGAGCTGGCGGCAAAGGCTTGTCAAAGGCTGGTGGATGTGGGGATTCCGGTGGGGAACCAGTCCGTGCTGCTACGCGGCGTGAATGACGATCCGACGGTTATGAAACGGCTGATTCAGCGTCTGCTGGCAATCCGCGTCAAACCCTACTATCTGTACCAGGCCGACATGGTACGCGGCACCAACCACTTCCGCACTTCGGTGGAAGAAGGTCTGGAGATCATGCACGCCCTGCGCGGCCACACCTCGGGGCTTGGCGTCCCGGCCTATGTCATCGACGCTCCTGGCGGCGGCGGGAAAATCCCGCTCCTCCCCGAATACTTGCAGCAGCTCGGGGAATGCACGACCTTGAAGAACTACCGCGGCGACGTCTTCCAATATCAGAATCCGCCGGCGCCGATCCCTGTCGAAAAACGCCAGGTGGTCAACTCAGCCGGTTAATTTCTCATCCCCTGCCCGACCGCAGCACCAATGGCGGTCGGGCAGCTGTTCTCGCATTTCCTCTCCCTGCTCGCTTCGCACTTGCAAGCCCGGCGCTTTCCGCTTACATTGATAAACTCCCAGAAAAACTTCCAACCCAGGGGTTTTCATGCCGTTTCATGTCGCGTCGGTTCTGACCGCCATCGCAGTGATCTTTCTCGGCGCTATTTTGGGCGGCCGACTCGCTGCGCTGTGCCGGGTACCGCGTATCACCGGCTATCTCCTCACCGGCCTGCTGGCCGGGCCCTCTTTTGCCGAGCTGCTCCACCTGCCGGCACTGATTTCTACTGAAAACCTGGACCAACTGCAAGTCCTGGCCGACATCACTCTGGCACTGATCCTGATGAATATCGGTGGCCAGTTCCGCATCGAACATTTGCGTCGCTGGAAAAGCCGCATCGTGATTTTTTCTCTGTGCGAAAGCGGCAACACCTTCCTTCTGGTTGCCAGCGGCACCTTGCTGATCAACTTCTTTTTTCTGCAACACACCCTGCCGGGGATGAGTCTGTGGCAGACCTCGATCCTGTTCGCCCTGTTTCTCGGCATCATCAGTATCGCCACGGCACCTGCCGCGACCCTCATGGTGGTTCGCGAATACGAAGCGGAAGGTCCTCTCACCAACACAGTACTGACCTTGGTCGGTCTGAACAACCTGCTGGCCGTCATCGCCTTTAACGTCGTCTCTCATTTCATGTTACAGCCCGACTCGACCTTGATCGACCTCCTTTATGAAACCGCCGGACCGCTGGTATTGGGGAGCTTCATTGCCCTTTTGCTCTCGCTGTGGATGCAAAGGCTGGAACTGAAAAGCGAACTCAAGCTGCTGGTACTGGGTGGGGTCATGGCGCTGCTGGGTCTTTGTTTCCTGCTGAAACTCGACCCTTTGCTGGCCAGTCTGGCGCTTGGCATCGTCTGGGCGAACAGCTCGCCGCGCTGGCAGGCATTGAATGATGCTGTCCGGGAGATCGACTACCCGCTCTATGTCGTGTTTTTCGTTATTGCCGGCGCCAACCTGCACCTGAATACCCTGGCGCATCTCGGCCTGCTCGGACTCGGCTACGTGCTGCTGCGCTCGCTGGGGAAAATTTTCGGTGCCTGGCTTGGTGCGCGCTTGGCCGGCTTTGGAGAACGGGAACAACGCTTTGTCGGCATGACCCTCATGGCCCAGGCCGGAGTCGCCATCGGTCTGGCCACCTGTCTAAGCGGTGAGTGCCCGGCCGGTGGGGCGATTCTGGAGAGCGTGGTCCTCGGTTCGGTGGTTATTTTCGAATTGGTCGGCCCCCTGGCTGTCCGTCATGGCCTAGTCAGTGCCGGGGAAGTGCCGATCCTTTCCCTGTTGAGCAAACGTACCCCCCAGGGCGCGCTGGAAGGGATGCACAGCGTGGTGCATCATTTCCGTTCCAGTCTCGGCCTGCCGGCCGGGCATCGGTTGCGCGATCCCGGGGACATCCTGGTACGGCACGTCATGAGGCAGAACGTGGAAACGATTCTCAACAATACCCCTTTTCAGGAGTTGCTGCGGCAAATCGCCCACAGCCGTTATGACCGATTCCCGGTCGTTGACGCCGAAGGACGTTTTCTCGGACTGATCAATTATCAGGAAATCCGCAACCTCCTGTTCGAACCGAGCTTGGCCGGTCTGGTCGTGGCCAGTGACCTCGTCTCTTCCAGCAAACCTGCGCTGGCGCCGGATCAGCCTCTGCGCGAAGCCCTCAAGGTTCTCGAACTACACCGCAACATCAGTTACTTTCCTGTTATCGATCCTGACCAGCCGGAGCGTCTGCTCGGCATCCTCAGCCAGAACGACGTCCTGGCCGCCTTTCGCCGGCTGACTCAACACTGAGCAAAAAAAAACGGGCCGATGCAAGGCACCGGCCCGTGTAACTCACGCCAGGATTGGCAATCCTACTTCCATTCGGCCAAGCGCTGCTTGGCGGTCTTCGCCTCATCTGACAGGGGAAACAATTCCACGACCCTCTGCAGCAGAACCTTGGCATTTTTAGTGTCACCCAGAGCCTTGAAGGAGAGTCCCTGCTTGAGCAGAGCGCTGGCCACTTTGGGGTGGTCGCCGAATTTCTGAATCACATCCTGAAACTGCAGGATGGCGTTCTCGTATTTTTTCTCACCATAGTAGGTTTCGCCGATCCAGTACATGGCGTTCACAGCCAGTTCGTCCTGAGGATACTTGCGCAGGAAATCTTCCAGAACCTGCCGTCCCGCTGCCAGGTTGTTTTCCTTCTGAATCAGGCGCAAACCTTCTTCATAAAGCCCCTTGGGGGATTGCGGCACTGCTGCTGGCTGCGTGGCCTGGACAGCACCAGGCGACATTTCGATCTTTTGCAGGCGATCTTCGATGGAATTCAGTTTCAGTCCCATGTCCTGTTGAATCAGGTCCAGTTCCTGGCGTAGATCCTGGGGCTGCCGGGCCACGTCGTCGAGGCGCCCTTTCACCGTCTGCAATTCCACGCGCAGCGCATCCAGGTTGGCCTGCAGGTCGGCTTGACGGCGCACCGCCGAATCGAGGCGATCATTCTCCGCACCGGTCTGTTCGGAACGCATACTGGCGACGTTACGCTCCAGCCCAGCCAGACGCCGTTTCATCTCATCAAAGTCCTGTTCCATACGCATACTGCGCGGCGTGGCCAGACAACCGCCTAGGCTGGCCGTCAACAGGAGCGCCACCAAAGTCGTGATTTTTGCATTCACCGCAGAAGTCCTCCAAAAAGTCATCCGGGACCGGCAAAACCGGCCCCGGAAGATGTTACGTTACACGCCGCAATAGTTCTTTACGATCAGTTTCTTTCTTTGAACTCAGCACGCCGGTTTTGGGCCCAGGCTTCTTCGCTACTGGTCGGATCGAGAGGAATTTCCTCTCCGTAGGAAATGATGGTCATCCGATTGGCAGGGACCCCCAGGGAAACCAGGTAGTCACGGGCGGCAGCGGCACGCTTTTCACCAAGCGCCAGGTTGTACTCGTCCGAGCCACGCTCGTCGCAGTGGCCTTCGATCATAATTTGTTTGCTCGGATTGGCTTTCAGATACGCGGCATTGGCTGCCAAAGTATCACGTGCTTCAGCGGTCAAGGTGTACTGGTCAAAATCGAACTGAATCCGCGCCAGGCCCTGAGCTCCGTAAAGATCGGAGGAGCCGCCCATTGCGCTGTCATCCATCACAGCCGAGCCGCTGATGGATGGTTCGTCAATACCGCTGATGTCGCGGCTGGGCATATCCGTCACCACCGGGGTGGTATCCGTCATACTGGAAATAGGTGCTGCCGTCTTTTTGGCGCAGCCAGCGGCGGTCATCAGAAACAGACCTGCCAGAGCCAGAATCATCAATCTTTTCATTGTTTCCACTCCTTTCAGGGGTTATGTCAAAACCGACATTTTAATCCAAAGGTTGCAAACTATTGGATTATACAAAAAAAAGCCAAAAATTCAAAATCATAACCAGGAAGCCGACCAAGCCGGGTGGCTGCACTCGCCAAGACTGGGCGGGGTCAGGCGCCGCGAACCGGTACCGTCAGCGCGCATGACATAAATCGCCTTTTTGCCATCCTCGTCGGAGGAGTAAATGATGAAACGGCCATCCGGGCTCCAGCGAGGATGTTCCTTGCTGCCGGCACCGAAGGTCAGGCGGCGCTCGTCGCTGCCGTCGGGCCGAATCGTGTAAATGTCAAAACGCCCGTCCTCCATGCGGCTGAAAGCAATGCGATCCCCTTTGGGATTCCAGGCCGGGGTCGCATTGTATTTCCCCTCAAAGGTCAAACGCCGCACTTCACCACTCAACACTTTGACGATGAAAACATTGGGATTGCCCTGACGATCGGAAACAAAAGCGATCTCTTCGCCAGTGGGGCTCCAGCTCGGGTCGACATCGATTCCCCAGTTATCGGTGAGGCGCTGATGGATGGTACCGTCGGTCCCCATCAGATAAATCTCGGCGTTGCCGTCGCGGGACAAGGTCAATGCCAGCTCTCGACCGTCACGACGGTAGCGAGCGGCAATGTTGAGGCCCTTCTGGGAGGAAATCCGCGCCTCTTGGCCGGAGTAGATCTCCTTGCGGTACAGATCCGGGTTGCCGGCCTTGTAGGAGGTAAAGAGCAGATCCTTGCCAACCGGGGAGAAGTCGGGATTCAGAACTATTGAACGGTGATCGGTGATACGCACCGGCCGAAAACCGTCCACTTCCATCAGATACAGTTCCTTGCGGCCGGACTTGTTGGAGATGAAAGCCAGGCTTGAGTTGAACGGCCCGGCAGTACCGGTGAGACTCTTCAGGATCTGGTCGGCAAAGGCATGGGCCATCAGCCGCAGGTCTTTACGTTTACCGCGATAGGTGCGGCCATAAAGGAGCCGTCGGCCATTGATGTCGAACAACCGCACATCCATGGTGAGCTGGTCACCAGCAAGTCGATAGCCCCCTTTGATCAGGCATTCAGCCCCGAGCAAACGCCATTGGGAAAAATCGACGGCACTGCTGGTCAACCCCAGGCGTTGGGCATCGCTGAGAAAGGAATCCGGGTCGATCATGGAAAACAGACCGGATAGATCGAGGTCCCAGGTCAACACATCGTGGATTTCCCGGGCGATTTCGGGCTGGGCGCCTCCTTCGATGGGAAGCAGCTGGGTAATCGCCAGCGGGATGGTCTGCTGGCCAGGAGCGCTGATTTCGACCTTGGCCGCAAAGCCGGGCGTGGTCAACAGAAACAGACAAAAACTAACGATAACAATGATCAGGCGCATGGCCTTTTTACTCCATAAGATCTTTCAGGTTGAAAACAGCTTCGATTTCCAGCCGACGTTTCGGTTCGAACGGCAGCTCCTTGCCCTTGAGGATGGCATCCTTGACCGATTTATCGAACGTCGGATCACCGCTCTCATCGATAAAACGGTAATCCAACAAGTGGCCCGTGGCATTATAGGTGATCAAGACGCGGGCCTCCAGGTCGGGACGCACCACCTGGTATTTGGACAAGCTCCAGTTTTCCTTCAAAAATTTTTGAATATAAAGTTGTTCGTCGGGCCCGGCCTCGTCCCCTTTCCCGTCCGGCATGCCGAGCGGAGTCTTGCTGTCCGCGCCGTTGCGGGTGTCGGCAGTGGTCAGAGCCGCAAGCTTGTTTTTCAGATCCTCCATCGACTGCTTGCGGCGCAGGGCTTCAACCGCATCCAGGGTTTCTTTTTCGTAGGTTTTTTTGCTGGACGGCTTAGCTGCCGGCTTGGCTTTCTCCGCGGGCTTTGACTGGGCTTTCGGCTTGTCCGACGCTTTGGCCGTCTTTACTGTTTCGGCCGGCTTTTTCGGGGCAACGACCACCGGTTCGCTTTTCTTAACCGGCGGCTTGGGTGCCGGTGCGGGTGTCTCCTTCTTGACCTCTTTGGGGGGGTTGGCCTGGGCATCGGGTCGCCCGGCCTGAGGATTCTTGACCGGCAGATTGACCAGGTCAACATAGTAGACCGGCCGGTCATCACGCCTCAGGTGAGGATGGAAAACACCGGTGAAGAGGATCAGGGCCAGGAGATGGACCCCCAGCGATACCGCCAACATCCGCCCTAAACCCGGCTCAGCTTCAAGCCGGAAGGGATCCCATTTGTTGAATTGGTCTAACATCGCTCAGCAGACCGCCGTTGATCAGGGTGAGGGTTCCTGGGAGACCATGCCGAGTTTCTGCACCCCGGCGCGTTTGATCGCCGCCATCACCTGCACCACCCGGCCATAAGACACACCTCGGTCTGCTTCAAGGAGCACAACCTTGTCCTTGTGTTGTTGCAGAGCCTGCACCAGTACCGGGGTCAGTTTTTCCGGAGTGTCGATGGCATTGCGGCCAATGGAGATCGCGCCGTTCTTCTGCACCGTGACCACCAACGGTTCCTGGCTCTGGGTCAGACCCGGAGCCTTTTCGACCTCGGGGAGGTTGACCTCGATGCCGGAATCCATCATGGGGGCGGTAACCATGAAAATGATGAGCAATACCAGCATAACGTCCACCAGAGGGGTGACGTTGATCTGGGCCAGGGTCGTGCGCCTGGTACGCTCATGCTGACCGATTTCCATCAGCTTCTCCGCACCATTCGCTCGACAATGTTGAGGAATTCCTGGCTGAAATTATCCATCTCGCCGATCAGCACGTTGACCTTGTTGAGGCAGTGGTTGTAGCCCATGACCGCCGGGATGGCGGCAATCAGGCCGATCGCGGTGGCAACCAGAGCTTCGGAAATGCCGGGGGCGACGACAGCCAGCGAGGCGCTGCCGGTCTGACCGATGCCGCGGAAGGAATCCATAATCCCCCAGACGGTTCCGAACAGACCGATAAAAGGCGCGGTTGAGCCAGTGGTGGCCAGAAAGGTGAGAAATTTCTCCAGACGATGGGTTTCCAGAGTTGTCGCCCGACGCAGGGCGCGGGCCACGTTGCCGGCACCAGCCAGATCGGTGGTCATGGCGCCAGCCTCCTCACCGTCACGCTGCCGCTGCAGTTTGTGCAGTTCCTGGTAGCCCTCGCGGAACAGGACGGTGAGAGGTGATTGGGAGTAATCCCGGAGCCCCTGATTGATGACATCAAAGCGCTTCTTGGCCCAGAAAAACTCCTGAAACAGTTCCGAATCCTTGGTGGCGCGATGAATCACCCGCAACTTGTAAAAAATGATCGCCCACGACACCACGGAAAAATAAATCAGCACCAATAATACCAGCTTGACGACTGGCCCAGCATTCCATACCAGATCCAAGATCGACCTCCAAACAGTCCGTTCGCATTAAAATGAAACACGCAATTATCCTGCAATGCCTGGGGCAAGTCAACCGCTATCGCTGGGACAACCCTCGACCATTTCAACAAAAAAAAGAAAGAACCTCCCGGAGGAGGTTCTTTCTTTACGTCCGGAATCCTGCCAGGATCTTGCCGGAGTTCTTCATAATCGATCAGTCCGCCTGAATAACAGCAGCATATTCAACCTGGTCAATCTGGTTGTCTTGATTGCTGTCCGCCTTGGCAAAGCAGGCAGCCAGTTTCTGGCAACCCTGAGCCTCTTCCTGACTGAGGTAGCCATCCTGATTTCTATCGAGTTGCTGGAAAGCGGGCATGGCCTCTTCGGCACCGGTCAGGCTGGAAAAACCGGAAACCATGATCACCAGAGTAAGCAAACCGATCATCCGTAAATAGACTTTGTTCATTTGCTTTCTCCTTATCGCGAGTTTCATGAAACAATTCCTCAAATGCTGTTCTTAGGTCAGTGCAGCGGCTGTGCCAAGCAAAACAACCATTTGATTTAATTAAACTCTTTTTTGTTTTTAGGTTTTTGGCGGGCGTTACAAAGAGACGATTGCGGCTCATTGTGTTTGCTGATGGCTACACTTTGGCCGGCTAAAAAATGCAACCTGCGGGAAAGCTTAGGTTTTGCCACGTCGGTAAAATACGACAAATACCCAAAGCAACCCTGACTTCAAGACTTTTCCAGCAGCTAATCCTTTATGGCGAACACAGCCTGCAAAATCTCAGGGGAGCAAGTGAGGGATGCGACGACGAACGTGAAGAGCCGTCGCACTGTGAGGAGAGCGCCGCAGAAAGCGCTGCAGGGAAACGACGTCATCGATATCCTCCCACTGCTCGATTTCGCGGTAAGCGACGGCGCTGTCTTCAGCGCAACGCCGAGTCGCGGCGAGGACATCGGATGTACTCCAGGGGATCGCGTGAAACATCTGCGGACAATGCCGGCTCTCACCCACCAGCACATAACCGCCATCCCGCGCCGGAATGATGACAAACTCGGCCCTGTCTAACGCTGCGAGGGCGTCCTGCACCAGCGTCGGCGGCAAATCCGGGCTGTCTGTGCCGATCAAGGCTGCGGCCGGAGCCCCTTCTTCCAGCAGCAGTTTCAATGCTCGCTCCATCCGAACCCCCAGGTCGCCCTCCCCTTGAGACACAAGGCGCAGACCGGGGAATTCAGCGGCGAAATATTCCGGGTCGCCGGCATAAAACACCACCAGCGGGAAACCGGTGGCGGCCATAGAGATAAGGGTTTCTCGTTGCAGGCAGCGGTATAATTCCGCCGCTTCTCCAGGGTCCAATGGTGGGCAAAGGCGGGTTTTGACCTTACCGGGGACTGGCTCCTTGGCAAAAACGCCAAGGATGGGAGGAGGCTTAGAATCTGGCGAAGTTCCTGAAAGTCGCTTGTTATCCACTCTTTCCACAGGGTTATCCACAACAAATTAATCTTTGTGGTTTTCCACCAGCGCATAGGCCGAATGGTTGTGGATCGACTCGAAGTTTTCACACTCAACCCGGAACCAGGTGATCTCCTCGATGGACCGCAAGCGCTCAGTCACGGCGCGGACGATATCCTCAACAAACATGGGGTTGTCGTAGGCCAGTTCAGTCACGGCCTTTTCGTCCTCGCGCTTGAGCAGTGAATAGACCGGCGCACTCCCGCAACTCTCCACCCATTCGATGAGATCCTCCAGCCAGATATGGCCGCGGTAACGGATGCGCACATCGATAGCGCTACGCTGGTTATGCGCACCGCGGGCGCTGATCTCCTTGGAACAGGGACACAGGGAGGTGACCGGCACGGTGACGCCGAGGACAAAGTCCAGTTCTTCACCCAACGTGCCGATCATTCGGCACTGGTATTCCATCAGACCGCGCGCACCGGAGGCCGGCGCCTGCTTTTCGATGAAATAAGGAAATTCCAGCTCCATGTGGGCACAGGATGCCTCAAGCCGCTCTTTCATCTCCTGCAGAATGGTATCGAGACTGAGGATGCTGATTGCGCCGTGATACTGATTGAGAATCTCGATAAAGCGGCTCATATGGGTCCCCTTGAACTGATGGGGGAGATCCACATACATGTTGATACGCGCCACAGTGTGCTGCTCAACCTTGCTCTTATCCTGAACCACGATGGGATAGCGGATATCCTTCACTCCCACCTTATCAATAGCGATATTGCGGGTGTCGAGGGACTTCTGCAGATCTGGCATCGACTTCATGAGCGCTCCTTGCTTTGGACATAGGCGGCAGGGTCGGGCACACCGACCTCACTGAATCCCTTGAGGCGCAGTTGGCAGGAATCACAGCTACCGCAGGCCAGCCCTTCCGGGGTCGGATCGTAGCAGGAATGGGTCAAGGCATAATCGACCCCGAGGTCCAGGCCACGACGGATGATGTCCGCTTTGCTCAGGTGAATCAGGGGAGCATGAATCCTTAGGCGGTTTTTCCCGGAAACTCCGGCCTTGGTGGCCAGATTGGCCATGGTTTCGAAGGCGGAAATAAATTCCGGCCGGCAGTCGGGATAACCCGAATAGTCGAGGGCGTTGACGCCAATGAAGATATCAAACGATTCCAGCACCTCGGCCCAACCGAGGGCGAAGGAGAGGAAAATTGTATTGCGAGCTGGGACATAAGTGACCGGAATGTCATCGTCGATGGGCCGGTCTTTGGGAACCTTGATATCGGCGGTCAAGGCACTGCCGCCAATGCGGCGCATGTCGATATCCACCACCAGATGCTCTACGGCGCCGACTTTCGGAGCATAATCACGGGCCTTGTCCAATTCCACGGCATGGCGCTGGCCATAAGCGAAACTCAAGGCATAAGGGGTGAACCCCTGACTGCGGGCGATAGCCAGGCAGGTGGTGGAGTCGAGTCCGCCGCTGTAAAGCACCACGGCCTTTTTACTCATCAGTCGAATCCTCTCGTTAACCAATTAATACGTCATTGACGAAGACTGACGCAACGTCGCCGACAGGTGTTTGTTTAAGGGGCCTAGTGGACCTCGTAAAAATGGCCGGTCCCAAGCCGATGTACCTTCAAGAGGTTGGTGGTACCGGGGGTGGAAACCGGGCTCCCCATGGTAATCACCACGACATCCCCCTTGGCAAGGACACCTGCACTGAGCACTGCCTCTTCGACCCGACGGATCTGCGCCTCGGTGTCCCCCTGGATGTCGACCCGCAGCGACCTTACTCCGGCATACAGAGCCATGCGGCGCCTTACCGTATGTGACGGCGTGACAGCGAAGATGGGGACTGGTGGGCGATACTTAGCCACCAGGGCAGCTGTGCTGCCAGTCTGGGTAAAAGCCAGAATCGCCCCGGCTCCCAGCTGCTCAGCAACATTGCAGGCGGCCTGGCCGATGGCTTCCGGCAGTCGCCGATAGCCCCGATATTCAGGGATGGCATGGTAGGCTGTCTTTTGCAGAACCGGGTCCCCTTCCACGTCATAAGCTACCCGCACCATGACCCGCACCGCTTCCACCGGATGCTGGCCAGAGGCCGTTTCCGCCGACAACATCACGGCATCGGTGCCGTCGAGAATGGCGTTGGCCACATCGGAAATTTCGGCACGGGTCGGCCGCGGGTGCTCAACCATGCTCTCCAGCATCTGGGTAGCAGTAATGACCGGTTTTCCCGATGCGTTGCATTTACGGATGATCTGTTTCTGGATCAGGGGCACCTTTTCCGCGTTCATCTCCACACCGAGGTCACCGCGGGCGATCATGATACCGTCGGAAACCTCCAGAATGGAGTCGAAATTTTCTACCGCCTCGGGCTTTTCTATCTTCGCCAGCACGTGAATATCCGACTTTTCGCGGAACAGGAGTTCTTTGACCAGGTTGATGTCCGCGGCCCGGCGCACAAAAGACAGGGCCACGTAATCGACGTCCTGTTCAATACAAAACGTCAAATCTTCGCGGTCTTTGGCGGTCAGAGCCGGCACCGACACATCGACACCCGGCAGGTTGATCCCCTTTCGGCTCTTGAGCAAGCCGCCGAAAACCACCCGGCAGGTGACTTCGTAGGCGGATACCTGCTCCACGCGCAACTCCAGCAACCCGTCATCGAGCAGGATCCGGTCCCCCGGCTTCACATCCTGGGGCAGTTCCGGATAGATGACCGGGATCGTTCCCTCTTCAGGCTGGGCACGCACCGACAGGATGACCTGCTGATCTTCTTCAAGGTGCAGCATATTGCCCGGAAGTTGCCCGACCCGGATCTTGGGACCCTGCAAATCGCCGAGGATGGCAACAGCCTGACGCCGGCGCCGAGACAGCAGACGGATGCGTTGGATCAGGGTCCTTTTTTCTTCATGAGACCCATGGGAAAAGTTAAGGCGGAACACATCGGCTCCAGCCTCCATGAGATCGGCCAAAGCCTCTTCCGAAGAACTGGCGGGACCGACAGTTGCGACGATTTTGGTACGACGGAACATCGGCTCTCCTTAGTATCTGCCAATGAACGAACAAGGGAAGGAAAAGAGGACTCCACCCTCCAGGCGAGTCCCCTTGTGCATCCTCTGGTCGATTGGAAGTCGGCAGCGGTTAGTGGTGATAACGACCTTTGTATTCGATATGGGCCTTATCCGGTCCTTTGTGGCAACGAAAACAACGCTGTTCGGTGATTTTTTGTTCTTCCAAGGGCGATTCCTGGGGCGGCAGAACAGATTCCGGCTTCTGCCAAGCCGGCCGGCCGCTTTCATCGGTGAGGGTGACCGGCGCCAGAGTGACTTGCCAGTTGTTGCCGATCGGCTCCTTGTGGCACTGGTCGCATCCCCCCGGCGGAGGAATGGCTTTCCAGGTTCTGAACATAGAACAACCGAACAGAAGACCGGCCAGCACTAGGCACAAAACAATAAATCGTGAAAAATTGCGCATTCCCCCCACTCCTTCACGGGAAACTATAACACAGGGCTTTTGCTAGGCAAATGGCAAAACGTTTGCTCCCCCGAAGGGGGATATGATAGAAATAGACCTTTACCGTAAAACCCAAAAGGTATGAAAACGAATGAAAATTTCCCGCATTGTTCGGATTCTGTTGTACTTGGTATTAGGCGGTGGAGCCCTTGGAGCGGTCGCTTTGGTCGGAGCCTATTTCTATGTCTCGGCCACCCTCCCCCGCGTCGATACCCTGGCCGATTACCGGCCGAGTGTGGTCACCGAGGTTTTCAGCGCGGACGATGAAGTCATCGCCGAATTCTCCAAAGAACGACGCATCGTAGTCCCGGTAAGCCGCATGCCCGAGAAGCTGATTCAGGCTTTTGTCTCCGCCGAGGATTCCAATTTCTTCCAGCACAAGGGAATCGACCTGGTTTCGATCTTTCGCGCCGCTTTGAAAAATCTCAAGGCTGGCGGAATCGTTCAGGGGGGGAGCACAATCACCCAACAGGTGGCCAAAAGTCTCCTCCTCACCCCGGAGAAGAAATTTTCCCGCAAATTCAAGGAAGCCATCCTCGCCTGGCGCATGGAACACAAGCTGTCCAAGCAGGAGATCCTCTATCTTTACCTGAACCAGATCTATCTGGGGCATGCCGCCTATGGAGTACAGGCCGCCGCGGAAAACTACTTCGCGAAAAATGTCGAAGACTTGTCATTGGCTGAATGCGCCATGCTCGCCGGCCTGCCTCAGGCTCCCAGTCGCTACTCCCCTTACCGCCACTTCGAAAAAGCCAAGGACCGCCAGAAATACGTACTGACCCGGATGGTCGACGAAGGTTATCTGACGCCGGACCTGGCAGCCGAGGCTCTCAACGAGGAACTGGTCATCCATCCGCGCATCAACAAGAATATTCGCGATGCCCAGTATTTCACCGAACAGGTGCGGCGTTATCTGGAAGAGACCTACGGTGCTGAGCGCCTTTACAGCGACGGACTGAAGGTTCAGACCACCATGAACCTGAAGATGCAGCAGGCAGCGCAGCAGGCGGTACAGGATAACCTGCGTGACTATGACAAACGCCATGGCTATCGTGGACCGACCAAGGTTCTCAAGGCTGACGAGGAAGCGGTTTTCCTCACCCAGCAGGAAACCGACTTTGGTGAGCAACCTCCGGTTCCCGGTGCCATCCTCCAGGCGTTGCTGACCGGCAGCGATAAAAACTCGCTTCACCTCTCCATGGGGCTGCATCAAGCGACCCTGCCCTTGGAGGAAACCAAATGGGCGGCACCCTTGCGAGTAGTCGGTCGCGACACCCCTCCCAGCGGTAATGCTTCGGCCAAGGAAACCCTCCTGCCGATCGGCTCAGTGCTGGATGTCAAAATTCTTGAAGTGGCCGCTGACGGCAGTTTACGAGTGGCACTGGAACAGCGCCCTGAGGCTCAAGGCGCCTTGGTGGCCCTTGACCCGCATACCGGTCAGGTCCGGGCCATGGTGGGTGGCTTCGATTTCGGCGACAGCCAGTTCAACCGGGTTATTCAAGCCCATCGCCTCCCCGGTTCAGCTATCAAGCCGGTCATCTATGCCGCGGCTCTGGACAAGGGCTATACCCCGGCCACGGTAATCCTGGACACACCGGTCATCTACAAGGAAATCAAGGATACAGGTGAAGAGACCGAATGGAAGCCCAAGAACTATACGGAAAAATTTTATGGTCCGGTCCCTCTGCGTGACGCCCTGGCTCGTTCCCAGAACGTCATTACCATTAAAATCCTTGAGGACATCGGGATCGGCTATGCCATCAGTTATGCCCGCAAGCTTGGTATCACCTCGCCTCTCAACCGCGACCTGACCCTGGCCCTCGGTTCCTCGGCCCTCAGCCCGTTGGAGCTGGCCACCGCCTATTGCGTCTTCGCTAATGGCGGCGTGCGCATCACCCCTAACTATCTGGTGCGGGTCATGGACCGCAACGGCCGGGTGCTTGAATCGATCGATCCGGCCGATTTCCCGGGAGGGCCGGCCGCCGACCAACGCCTGATCGAAAACCCGGCCCAACGAGTCATTTCACCGGAAACCGCTTATCTGATCTCGAATCTGATGGAAAGTGTGGTGCGCGACGGCACCGGCTGGCGGGCCAAGGCTCTGAAACGCCCGGTGGCAGGCAAGACCGGCACCACCAATGATCTCAAGGATGCCTGGTTTGCCGGATTTGTTCCCCAGCTGGCTGCAGTATCGTGGGTTGGCTTTGATCAGGAACGCCCGCTGGGCAAACAGGAAACCGGTTCCAAGGCTGCGGCTCCGGCCTGGGTCAACTTCATGCAGACGGCCGTAGCTGACCTGCCGGTACAGGATTTCCCGGTCCCGGATGATATCGAATTCCGCCCCATCGACCCGCAAACCGGGCTGCTGGCTCCGGAAGACAGCGAAAATATGCACTACGAGGCTTTTGCACCGGGGACCACCCCGACCCGCTACGCCTTGGACGAAAACAAACCCCAGGCGCAGGATTTTTTCAAGCTGGACCTGCAAGACCTTTAATTAGGCTGAGCGCGTAGCCTCGAAACCGGCTTCATCCCCTGCTCCGTCCAGAACCTCAGCGCCCCCGGATGGAGGGGGATTTCCACATTCTGCAGACCTTTTTCCAAACGCAAATCGGCTGCCGGGCCTATCGTGGCCCGCAGCCGCTGCAAACCTCCGGCGCTGAACAGAGCCACAAGCCCCTGGTAGACCATTTCCTCATCCAAGTCTTCGCGGCAGACCCACAGAATGCCATCTTCGAAGGTCGGCACATCATGATGCTGACCGACATAAGTGCCAGCCGGAATGATGCTCGGATGGTAAAATGGCAACCGCTCGAACAGACCGCTTTGCAGGGCCGGTGCCTGCAGGTCGAGAAATCGCAGCAGCACCTCATCCCCTTCCTGTTGCAGGGTTTCACTGGGGAGCCCCGACTGCTGCCAGACAGCGTCAACCTGGCTGCGCATCAACTCCCCCATGGCCTGCGATGGACCGGAGAAGATCGGCCGAATCCTTTCCCACATCCCAAGTTCCTGGAAATAGCGTTTGGCTGTCTGCGCTCCGGCTGAACCCGGGTTCCCTACCGCCACCCGTTTGTCGACCAGATCATCCAGGGTCACAATCGAACTGTTGCTGCGCACCACCAGATGAGCTGCCGAACCGTAGAGCCTGGCCAGTGCCCGCACATTCCCCAAAGGGGGTAGGTTGTTTTTCACCTCGCCGCGACTGGCCAGAAATGAGTCCGCGGCCGAAGCCAGTCCAAAGGCCAGTTTATGTCGATCAACCCCGATAAGGTTGGACAAGGAACCACCGGTCGGTTCCAGTTCCACGTGCCAATCAGGAAATCGGCTCGATAGCATCACCACTATCTGACTCGCCACCTTGCCGATGACGGTCGTTTCCGGACCGCCGCCAAAGCTCAGCACGTCCGTGGTCCGACGGCAGCCGAAGGAATAGAGCAGCCAGCCGCCGAGCAGCAGAAGGATCAGTAGAATTACTGTTATTTTGCCCGTTTTCTTCGCCATAGGTTTAACGCGACCGAGTCACTCCACAACGGGGACAACGCTCGGCCACAGGGCAGGCCGAGCAGGACGGTGTCGGTGCTTTGCACAGCTGCCGTCCGTGAAAAATCAGAATATGGGCGGTATTGGTCCACTTTTCCTCCGGCAGGAGTCGACACAGATCCTGTTCGATCTTTTCCGGATCAGTGTTGGTGGTCCAACCCAGCCGAAAGGAAACCCGCTTGACGTGGGTGTCAACCACCATTCCAGGAGTATCAAAGGCATTGCCGAGGACCACATTGGCCGTCTTTCGACCGACGCCCGGCAGCTTGACCAATTCGGCTAAGGATTGCGGGACTTGGCCGCCATGTTCTGCCACCAGGGCCTGAGCGCAGCCGATGAGGTTGTTTGCCTTGGCCCGAAAAAATCCGGTAGAGCGGATCAACTCTGCCAGCTTCTCAAAATCGGCCTCTGCCAACCGGGCGGCATCAGGATAGAAGCGAAACAGTTCGCCCGTCACCATATTAACCCGCACATCGGTACATTGGGCGGAAAGGATCGTTGCCACCAACAATTCAAACGGATTGCGATGGACCAGGGCACAGTGGGCCTCCGGATAGACCTTTTCGAGCAGGATGAGGGTTTCCAGGGCCGTCTTGCGGCGTGCGGCGGTGATTCTCGCGGCCATTATCCCCTCTTTCCGGCCAAGGCCTGACGCCAGACCTGATCGGCGTCCAGACAATTGATGACCGCCTCTTTACTCAGCCCGCCTTTGCGCGCAGAGTCGATACCGAAGCGGACATCATCTAACCCCTGAATGCTATGGGCGTCCGGATTGATCGCAATGCGAATCCCCAGTTCCCGCACGCGTCCCAACCAGCGCCAGTCGATATCCAGGCGATGCGGATTGGCGTTCAACTCCAACACCACGCCGCGTTGGGCGAGCTTTTGCAGCACCGCCTCCATATCCAAGGGATAAGGGTCGCGCGCCAGCAACAGACGACCGCTGACATGCCCCAGGATGGAGACATACGGGTTGTCCAGGGCCGTGAGAATACGGCGGGTCTGCTCCTCTTCTGACAGTCGGAAGCTACTATGCACCGAGGCGATAACAAAATCGAACCCGGCCAAGACCTCATCCGGGTAATCCAGCCTGCCGTCGCTAAGTATATCCGCCTCAATCCCTTTGAACAGCCTCACTTCGCTCTGGCGGGCGTTCAGAGCGTCTATCTGCTGCCATTGTTCACGAACCCGATGTTCGTCCAGACCGTTGGCATAAAAAGCACTCTGGCTGTGATCACAGATCCCCAAATAGCTCCAGCCACGCTCCCTGGCGGCAGTCAGCAATTCTTCCAGAGATGCGGTTCCATCGCTGGCGGTGCTATGCACATGGAAGATGCCGCGCACATCCTTGGGCTCAATCAATTGCGGCAGTTTTCCAGCCATTGCCGCCTCGATCTCACCTAATCCTTCGCGCAATTCAGGCGTAATAAAAGGCAAACCGATATGGCCATAAAGGTCCTTTTCACTGCCACAGGGTAACAGCTCCCCGTCACGCCACAAGCCTTTCTCGGTCAGCTCCAGCCCTTGGGTTTCGGCCTGTTTGACCATCTGCGCCAAGTGTTCAGAACTGCCTGTGGTCCAAAACAGGGTCAGGGCAAACGCCTTCTTCTCCACGCACCACAGGTTGACCCGCAGGCCATTGCTGAGCAGAAATGCGCTGCGTTCCCCTTCCTGCTTCAGTTCTTGGCTTATTTCCGCATAACCACGCAAAACATTCAATACCTCGCCAGGATTGTCAGTCTCTGCAATCAGTTCCAGGGAACTGACCGTTTCCTGACAACGGCGCAGACTGCCTGTCACAGCCACTTGCGAACAACCGGCCTGTTGCAGCAAACGCGTGAGATTCGTGGCGACAATACGCACTTCAGGGAGGAGAAAATGCCCCTGGTACTGGCGAAACCGGGCAATGCCGGCCAGAACATTGTCCTGGGTCTTGGCTCCGAAACCGATCAAGCCGAGCAGGCGGTTTTCCTGACAGGCATATTCCAGCTCCCCCACGTTACTGATGCCGAGCTGTTGCTGCAGCTGGCGCACCTTGCGCGGGCCGAGACCTGGAATTTTCAGCAGGTCCAGAAACCCTTCGGGAAAAGCGGCGCACAGCTCCTGATGAAGAGCAAGTTGGTCTGTGGCCAGAATCTCACGGATATCCCCTGCCAAACCCTTGCCGATCCCCGGCAGTTTCTCCAACTCGCCGGCAGCGGCGATCTGGGCCAAATCAACCTGAAGGCTTTGCACGATACGCGCCGCATTGCGGTAGGCCCGGCTCCGAAAAGGGTTTTCTCCATGCAGTTCCAACAGCAGGGCGACGTCTTCCAAAAGTTTAGCAATCTTGATCTTATCCACGGTTTCCACAGAGTTATCCACAAAACCGATAAGGTTTGTGGGCAAGATTAAGCTTTAACTATAGCCGAACTCGGCCATGGTGTCAGGAAAGAGGATTAACCCGGTGCTATTTCCATGCAGCGGCGGGACATTTTTTTAACACGCAGAAAGGTACGGGAATCGACCACCTGCAAGGTCAGGATTAACGGCAGATGAGTCGAGGCGTGGCGCGCCAGGCGGGAACGGACAATGCTGGCGTGAAGAATTTTCAGATCGCCGCGCAGATAGGCGCGATCCCGTCCCCAGAGGGGAAAAACCGAAGGATAGGTGGCATTCCAGAATGGCCTGGGAGCTTTGCGCAGTTCCAGGTGCAGACCGAGATTTCCTGCCCCCCACCAGAAATCGGCAAAGTCGCCGATGACCAGGGTCGGACAAACCAGTGCTCGATGGCCGAGCAGGTCCGGACCAAACAGATGGTCGATCTGACAACGACGATACTGACAATGGGTATCGAGACGGACATTGAGCAGGTGCAGGCGCTTGCCACCGATGTCGGCGTCAGCACGCAGGCAAAGACCACCCGCCCCCAGTTCGAACTCCTGCACCCCTTTCAGAGGATAGTAGGACAAAAAGCCCAACTTCCCCCCCTGGGGAGGCATATAGGCAGTCATGCCGAGGCGCTGCCCGAGGATATCCAACTGCCCCGGTTCAACCTCCTGCAGGGCGACCATGTCAGCAGCCCCTTCGGCGATCACCTGGACGATCCGTTCCGGGTCGGTGCGACCATCCGTTCCCTGACAGCCGCGAATGTTGTAGGTCATGATGCGGACAGTTGTCAACACACCCCCCTTTCCATCACGAAAGGGTCATTAAAAACAATAGCAAATGATCTTTATTGGGGAGCAACCGGCTCCGCGGGAGCCTCTTCTGTGACCAATTCCACACGTTGCAGGACCACAGGATTGACTGGCAGGTTCTGGAATTCGAACCCTTTGCGGGTGGTCGGCTGGGCAGCTATTCGATCGACAACCTCCATTCCTTCCACCACCCGGCCAAAAACCGCATAGCCGTAATCGCCCGGATTACGCCCGCGATGATTTAAAGTCGGGTTACTTTTCAAGTTGATGAAAAACTGACTGGTGGCGCTGTCGACGACCGAGGTACGGGCCATGGCGATGGTACCCCGTTGGTTTAACAAGCCGTTGTCGGCTTCATTTTTTATGGGATCGGCCGTCTGCTTGCGCTGCAGCTGCTCATCGTAGCCGCCCCCCTGAACCACAAAACCGGGCATGACGCGATGGAAAAGGGTGCCATTGTAAAAGCCCTGCTCAGCGTAGCGTTGAAAGTTGGCCACGCTGATCGGGGCGTGCTCACGGTCGAGTTCGACTTTTATCGTGCCGAGATTGGTGTTCAACAGGGCGTATTCATTCCCCCAGGCCGGGAGGAAAGACACCGCCAGTAACGAAATAATCAAAACGATACGCAGAATTCCTTGCTTCATAATCTAGATTCCTTCCGCTTTCAATTCGCGCAGCATCAGGTCGCTGACGGCCTGGCGCGGATCTTTGTTTTGATAAAGGATGTAATACATCTGCTCAGTGATCGGCACGTCCACTCCGAGTTTGCAAGCCAACTGGTAGGCGGACAGGGTGGTCTTGACCCCTTCGGCCACCATATTCATTCCGGACAAAATTTCGTCCAGAGTGCGGCCCTTGCCAAGTTCCACGCCCACCGTACGGTTACGCGACAGGTCACCGGTACAGGTCAGAACGAGGTCGCCCATGCCGGCCAGACCGGCAAAGGTGGTAGGTTTGGCCCCCATGGCCAACCCGAGGCGGGTGATTTCCGCCAGCCCACGGGTGATGAGGGCTGCCCGAGTATTATAGCCGAAACCAAGGCCATCAGAGACCCCGGCCGCCACGGCTATGACGTTCTTCAAGGCACCACCCAGTTCTACCCCGATGATGTCGTCGTTGGTGTAAACCCGGAAATAATCCGTGCTGAACGCTTCCTGCACATCAGCGGCAACCGCCAGGTCATCAGCGGCAGCGACGACCGCCGTCGGCATTTCATTGGCCACTTCGCGGGCAAAGGATGGGCCGGACAGAAAACTTAAGCGCTGATGGAATGAGGACGGCAGCACATCGGTCAAGACGGTCGACATGGGCGCCAGGGTATCGTTTTCCACCCCTTTGGATGCGGAAACGATCAGAGTCGCCGGGTTGAGATAGGGGGCGGCCACGCCCATGACCTTACGCATGACCTGGGAAGGCGGGACCAGAAGGAGCAAGTCCCGGTTGGCTGCCACGACAGAGAGATCATTGCTGAAGGACAGGTTGGAATCGAGTTGCACCCCCTTCAAAAACAGATCATTTTCGCGGCTGCTGGTCATGCGTGCCACGAGATCTGCCTCGTAGGCCCAGAGGGTTACGGAAAAGCCTTTTTTGGCCAGCAGATTCGCCAGGGTCGTCCCCCAGCTGCCGGCACCGATCACGCCAATATTCATTTGGTTTCGTTCTCGCTGTAAAGGTTGTCTCTGTGGCAACGATGGTAGGCTATGGCGCAGGACAAATCAACAGGGAATGAAAAATTTTAAATCGCCTTTTTTTTCTTACTGATCCGTTCTTTGACCTGATCGATTTTTTTCTCCAGCACTTCGGCCTGGGGATAATTATCGCGCAGTGTTTCCAAAATCTGCAGCGACTCCTTCAATTCGCCACGTTCTTCCAGCAACGTTGCCAGGCTGAAGCGTGCTTCCCGCGCGAATGGATCGTCGGGGCGATCCTTGATCAGGGCGCGAAAGGTCTTTTCCGCATCGCGCGGATGACCATCCAAGGACTGGGCCACGCCGATGCGAAAGCTCGCTTCGCCTAAGAGGGGACTTTCAGGATAGGAACTGACCAGGCTTTCAAATTCAATGCGCGCCTGTTCAAAATTATTGAGACGAAAATAGGCGTCGGCCACTTCGTACTGGATACGATCGGGAACAGCCGTTCCGTTGTCGAGGATATTTTGATAAGAGGCGATGGCTCGGTTGTAGTCACGCAGCCGATATTTGTAGATTTCAGCGACCCGCAGACGACTCTCTGCCACTCGCGGGGTGGCCGGGTAATCCTTCTCCAGCAGCAGGTAGTCAAGCAGAGCCGGATGGTATTCCTTGAGGTACAGCTCGAGTGCTTCTGCCGCCTGGAAAATGGCTTCCGCGGCCTGGGGAGCATCCGGATAGGTTTTATAGAAACTTTCCAGCTGCCGGACCGCCGCAGTGTAATCCTGACGGTCCAGCAGCTGCAGAGCATGCTGATAATGTTGCTCCTGCACGTGAAGGGGGTCGCGGCTCAGATAATAGCCAGCAGCTATTCCTGCGCCAAGCAGAGTCAGCAGAAACAGGATCAGCAGACGGTGTCTATTCTTCCGTCCCCTCTTCCGTCTCTCCTCCTTCTGCAATTTCTTCTTCAGGCTCTCCACCCTCTGCATCTGTTTCCTCATCTTTTTCAGCCAGTTTTGCTACTGCGACGATGCGTTCTTCTTCTTCGAGAACCATCAGGCGCACCCCTTGGGTATTGCGGCCGATTATGGACAGGGCACTGACATTGGTGCGCAGGACTTTGCCGCGATCAGTGATCAGCATCAGGTCGGAATCTTCATCAACCAGATGAATATCCACGACCTTGCCATTACGCTGAGAGGTCTTGATGGTTATTATCCCCTTGCCGCCGCGGCTCTGCACCCGGTATTCATCCAGGTCGGTTCGTTTGCCGTAGCCGTTTTCCGTAACGGTGACCAAAGTGGCGGCCGTCGCGTCGCTGACCACTTCCATGGCGATGATGCGGTCGTCTCCTTCCAACATCATGCCACGCACCCCGCGAGCGGTGCGACCCATGGGGCGGGCATTCTCTTCCGGGAAGCGGATGCTCTTACCGTTGCTGCTGGCCAACAGAATATCCATATTACCGTCGGTGAGCCGAGCGGCAATGAGGCGGTCATCCTCATCGATGGTCAGGGCGATGATGCCGCCGGCGCGAGGATTGGCGTAAGCCATCAGTTCGGTCTTTTTGATGGTCCCTTTAGCGGTAGCTGTGATGATGTATTTGCCGTCAACGAATTCCTTCACCGGCAGAATGGTCATCACCTTTTCGCCCGGCGCCAGCTGCAGCAGATTGACGATGGCTTTACCGCGAGAAGCCCGACCCCCTTGAGGAATCTCATGCACCTTGAGCCAGTAGACCTTACCTAAATCGGTGAAGCAGAGGATATAGGAATGGGTCGAGGCGATGAACAGTTTCTCGACGAAGTCCTCTTCTTTGGGCCGCATGCCGGTCTTGTCTTTGCCGCCGCGGCGCTGGGCCCGGTACAGGGAAACGGCATTGCGCTTGATGTATCCCGAGTGGCTGACCGTGACCACCATGTCTTCTTCGACGATCAGGTCTTCCAAGGAGAGTTCCTTGGCCTTGGCCACGATTTCAGTGCGCCGCGCGTCACCGAAACGCTCCTTGATATCGAGCAGTTCGCCTTTGATGATGTTGAGAATTTCCACTTCACTGGCGAGGATTTCCTTGAGGCGCTGAATCCGAGCCAGCACTTCATTGTACTCTTCGATAATCTTGTCCCGCTCCAGGCCGGTGAGGCGGTGCAGGCGCATATCGAGGATGGCCTGGGCCTGGATCTCCGAAAACCCGAAGCGTCCCATGAGCCGTTCCTTGGCCTCGGCGGAACTGGCGGAGGTTTTGATGATCTGAATCACCTCGTCGATGTTCTCCAGGGCGATCTTCAGACCTTCCAAGATATGAGCGCGGGCCTCGGCCTTTTTCAGCTCGAAGATGCAGCGCCGGGTGACGATCTCCTTGCGGTGGTCGATGAACTTGTCGAGGATGTCGCGCAGGCTGAGCAGCCGCGGTTGACCACCGGAAATGGCGAGCAGGATGATGCCGAAGGACGACTGCATTGCGGTCATTTTGTAGAGCTGATTGAGGATGACGGCAGGGACCGTGTCCTTTTTCAGTTCCACGACGATGCGCATGCCGTCGCGGTCCGACTCGTCGCGCAGGTCGGATATCCCTTCAATCCGCTTTTCCTTCACCAGGTCGGCAATCTTTTCAATAAGACGAGCCTTGTTAACCTGGAACGGAATCTCGGTGACGATGATGCTTTCCTTGCCGGTGCGCCGATCCTTCTCCACCATCGCCCGAGCCCGCATCTGCACGATGCCGCGGCCGGTGCGATAGGCTTCACGGATTTCTTCCTGGCCGAGAATAAAACCACCGGTGGGAAAATCGGGACCCGGTACCTTCTCCAGCAGTTCCTCGAAACCGATGGTCGGATCATCGATGATCGCCACCAGGGCATTGATCACCTCACTCAGGTTATGAGGAGGGATTTTGGTCGCCATACCAACGGCAATACCTTCCGAGCCATTGACCAGCAGGTTGGGAAACTTGCAGGGGAGCACCAGCGGCTCCTGCAGCGAATCGTCGTAGTTAGGACCGAAATCTACGGTTTCCTTGTCGATATCGGCCAACAGTTCATGGGCCAGGCGCGCCATGCGCACCTCGGTATAACGCATGGCCGCTGCCGAGTCGCCATCGACGGAACCGAAATTACCCTGCCCGTCCACCAACGGATAGCGCATGGAAAAATTCTGCGCCATGCGAACGATGGTATCGTACACGGCCGTGTCGCCGTGAGGATGGTATTTACCGATGACGTCACCGACCACGCGGGCCGATTTTTTGTAGGGCTTGTTGTAATCGTTGCCCAGTTCGTTCATGGCGAACAGAACCCGGCGATGGACCGGTTTGAGGCCGTCGCGCACATCGGGGAGGGCGCGGCCGATGATGACGCTCATCGCATAGTCCATGTAGGACTTGCGCATTTCGTCTTCAATGTTGACACTGACCTTATTCTGTTGGGACAGCATGAATGTTCCTCCAGTGGTTCAAAACCGGCCGGCTGCCGGTTAGACGTCCAGGTTAGACACGTTGAGGGCGTTGTTCTCGATGAATTCGCGCCGCGGTTCCACCTGGTCACCCATGAGAACCGTAAATATTTCGTCCGCTTCCACGGCATCCTCGATCTTGACCTGGAGCAGGACGCGTTTTTCCGCATCCATGGTGGTTTCCCACAACTGCTCCGGATTCATTTCCCCCAACCCTTTGTAGCGCTGGATGTATTGGCCTTTTTTGGCGCGGGTGAGGAACAGGTCAAGCAGTTCCTGGCGGGTAGAGACAGTCCCTTCCTCCTGCCCTTCACAAGAAATGAAAACCTTTTCGTCCTGACAGATGTCCTCGACCAGACGATAGGCCTGCAGCAGAAGCTTGTATTCGTGGGAGGAAAGGAGTTCCAGTACCCCCTGATCTATACGGGCGCGGATGTTACCCAAGGTGAAAAGAATCCGGGCCGGTTCTTCGAATACTTGGAAATCAGCCCGCGGCTCCACCGCCTTGAGTTTGTCTGCCAGAGGATTCAGGTCGGTCATATCTGCGAAACCGTTGAGGATTTTCCCTGTGACGCAAATGCGCAGAATCTCCGAATTAACCCCTTTGTGCACCATCTTGTCGAACAGAGCATTGAAATCGATGATGTTGCGCAGGGTGGGAATGATTTGCTTGCCGCGAATGACCTTGCCGCTTTTTTCGGTCTGAATGGTCATCCCTTCCACCCCTTCGTTGAGCAGGTATTCCTGCAGGGCGGCTTCGTCCTTGAGATAAATTTCTTTTTTGCCGCGTTTCACCTTATAGAGCGGCGGCTGGGCAATGTAGAGGTGGCCGCGTTCCACCAGCTCCGGCATCTGGCGGAAAAAGAAGGTCAGCAGCAAGGTACGGATATGGGAGCCGTCGACGTCGGCGTCGGTCATGACAATGATGCGATGATAACGCAGCTTGGCAATGTCGAAATCGTCCTTGCCGATACTGGTGCCCATGGCAGTGATCAGGGTCCGGATTTCGTTGGAGGTCAGCATCTTGTCGAAGCGGGCCTTTTCAACGTTGAGAATTTTTCCCTTGAGGGGGAGGATGGCCTGATAACGCCGGTCACGGCCCTGTTTGGCGCTGCCGCCGGCGCTGTCACCCTCGACCAGATATATTTCGCACAAGGCCGGATCTTTTTCCTGGCAATCGGCCAGTTTACCCGGCAAGGCCAAACCTTCCAGAGCTCCTTTACGGCGGGTCAGGTCGCGGGCCTTGCGGGCAGCTTCCCGAGCCCGAGCCGCTTCAATCCCTTTTTCCAGAATTTTTCTGGCCACTCCCGGATTTTCCTCCAGGTAAATGGCGAGTTTTTCATTCATCAAGGTTTCTACGTAGCCCTTGATTTCGGAATTGCCCAGTTTGGTCTTGGTCTGACCTTCGAACTGAGGATCCGGAACTTTAACAGAAATAACCGCAGCCATCCCTTCGCGCAGGTCATCCCCGGATATGGTGGTTTTGATGTTCTTCAACAGATTGTTGGCAGTTGCGTAGGTGTTCATGGTCCGCGTCAGGGCAGCCTTGAACCCGATAAGGTGGGTTCCCCCTTCGTGGGTGTTGATATTGTTGGCAAAGCTAAAGATTTTTTCGTCATAGGCGTCGTTGTACTGGATCGCTATTTCGATCTCCACCCCTTCTTTAGTGCCATTAATGAATATAGGGTTGGGATGAAGAGGTACTTTGGCACGATTCAGATATTGGACAAAAGAGACGATTCCCCCTTCATAGTGGAAATCGTGTTTTTTATCCTGCCGCTCGTCACTGATATGGATCATCACTCCGCCGTTAAGAAAGGCGAGTTCGCGCAACCGCTGTGACAGGATATCGAATGAAAATTCCGTCGTTTCAAAAATTTCCGGATCGGGCCAGAAGGTGATGCGAGTACCCTTTTTAACGGTATCCCCATCTTCCTTAAGCTCTGTGACCGGCACACCACGCTGATAGCTTTGGCGATAGATATGGCTGTTGCGGCGTATTTCGAGCTCCAACCGTTCCGATAGAGCGTTCACGACTGAGACCCCGACACCATGCAGACCGCCGGAAACCTTATAGCTATCGCTGTCAAACTTGCCGCCAGCGTGCAGGACGGTCATGACGACTTCGGCGGCAGGACGATTTTGGGTCGGGTGCATATCCACAGGAATTCCGCGGCCGTTATCCTCGACCGTCACCGAACCGTCCAGATGAATAGTAACGAAGACTTCGTCACAGTATCCTGCCAGGGCCTCGTCAATGGAATTATCCACCACTTCGTAAACCAGGTGATGCAGACCCAGAGGACCAGTGGAGCCGATGTACATGGCCGGACGCTTGCGGACGGCTGACAGCCCTTCAAGCACCTTGATACTTGAGGCTCCGTATTCCTTTTTGTTCTCGTCTGTCATACTTTCCTCATTCGGGGATTTAGGTCTCGAGACGGCCCTGGTTGACATGCAGGAACAAAGCGTCGCTGAGACCTTCCTTTTTTAACGGCTCAATGTCCGTTGTGGTAATAAAAACCTGCCCTTTTCGTTCCATCAGGAAACGGAAGAAAAATCCCTGCCGGAACCGGTCTAACTCACTTGTCATATCATCCAGCAACAATAATGGGGTTTCACCAGTTGTTGCTTCCAAATCAATAATCTGCGCAGTTTTGAATGCTAACAGAAAAGAGCGTTGCTGCCCCTGAGAACCAAACAGCCGCAGTGGTTTTTCGTCCACGAGAAAAAGTGGATCATCCCGGTGTGGGCCAACCAATGATTGCCCAAGGCGGTTTTCCCGTTCAGCTGCCGAAATCATTTCCTGGCGTAAAAATTGACAATGTCCCTCTTTATCCGCTTCAGGAACCGGGTATTGAATATCCGCCAGTTCCTGGCCGCCGCTGATCTGTCGATAAGTGTCCCGGAAACGAGGAACTATTCTTTGCAAATAGCGTTGCCTGTCCAGACGCAGGCGAGCTCCAGCCTCAATCAGTCCTTCGTTCCAGGGGAGCAGACTGTCTTGACTCGCACCTTCCTTGAGCAAGCGGTTGCGTTGCTGCAAGATGCGTCGATAATTTTGAGCCCTTTGTAAAAATCCCGGCTCTGCCTGAAAAATAGCCCTATCTAAAAGAGCTCTCCGTCCGGCAGGGACCCCTTTCATAAGAGTGACTTCTTCAGGAGCAAACAGGACCGGCCGCAACAGCCCGATAAACTGACTTATATTTTTAACATCTTTACCATCCAGCCGAACCTGACGTGACCCTGAGGAAAACTCCATACCCATGGTATGGCGGGTCTGCTGGCGACTGAGTTCCGCAACAATCAGGGCGCTTGTAGCACTATGACGAATCAGTTCCTCATTACGAAAAGAGCGGAAACTTTTCCAATGACCGAGGATATAAATAGCCTCGAGGAGGTTAGTTTTTCCTTGGGCGTTGTTTCCCCAAAAAACCGTAAAATTGCCGTTTGGCACCAGTTCCGTATGGGCAAAATTGCGAAAATCCCTCAGAACCAGCTTGTTGATGACCATAAAACGGCTCACCAAGAAAAAAGCCTTTTTTCAAAGGCCCTTTTCCTGTCAGTTTAATAATAAAATGGCAGCCCTGAACTAAAGTCGCATCGGCATAACTACCGCCAGATAATCCGGATCTTCCACCGGCGTCAGCAATCCTGGTGACAAGGTGTCCTTAATCTGGATGGATATGGTTTCCTCATCCTGGGCTTGGAGAATATCCATCAAATAACGAGCATTAAATCCGATGGCAACTTCCGGTCCTCCATAGGTTATTTCAAGTTCTTCGCGTGCATCCCCAAATTCCGGATTGGAACTGGATATTTCCAGAAAGTTGTCTTTGAAAAGGAGTTTAATGCCACGTGATTTTTCACTGGAAAGGATGGATATGCGGCGCAATGCCTGGAGAAAAAGGGAACTTTTGATCTGCGCCCGGTTATCTCCCATGGGTGGAATGACTCGTTTGTAATCAGGAAAATCACCATCAACCAAACGCATAACCATGACGGTGCGATCTTTTTTAATAACCGCGTTGTTATCCATGAAACCGATTTGCAGAGGAGTTTCCCCTTCATCGGCCATTTTCTTCAATTCAAAGATACCTTTACGGGGAAAGATTACCCCTTTTTCCAAAATATCGATTCCCGGATTATCCATCGGCCGCTGAATCATAGCCAGTCGGTGTCCATCAGTGGCCACGAGGCGTAGATAATTCGTTTCATTTTCCTGAACGAATTGCAGGTAAATGCCATTCAGGTTGTATTTGGTTTCATCTGTGGAAATGGAAAAGGCTGTTTTTTCGATTAAGCCCTTCAGGAGATGGCTATCAAGGATGATGAAGTTTTCCTTTTCCGGATAAGGAAAATAAGGAAATTCCTCTGGTGATAAGCCAACAATATTGAAGAGTGCCTTACCGCAACGGATTTCTATCCAGCAGTTTTCTTTGGCTAAGAATGATACTTCACTTTCCGGAAGTTCTTTTATGATTTCATATAGTTTTTTTGCTGAAACGGTTACTTTACCGGCCTGATTTATTTTTGCTGGGAAGGATGCCCGCATACCTACTTCCAAATCGGTGGCGGTGAGGAGAATATGATCCTCTTTAGCCTCGATCAGGACGTTGGAAAGGATGGGGATAGTGTTACGCTTTTCCACTATGCCCTGGATCCGTGCCAGTCCTTTGAGAAAAACTTCTTTTTCAATGGAAAAATTCATTGGGCCTCCTGTTAACAGGGAGATACTATTAAAAAAGAATTTATATAAAACTATAGTAGATAGTAGTAAATGCCTGTGGAAAAGTTTAAATAGTACATTTTTACAAAAAAATCAATGAGTTGAATATGTGGAAAAGCTTCGGTACAGCTTGTTGTTAATTTTCCGGTAATTGTTGATATGGTACAGGGGGTGTTTTATACGCAGTTCTGTACCCAGTACTGTCAACAGGTTAACCAGGCTACCTGATCAGGGTATTTTTAACGGTGGCTATGGTTGACCTTAGTTGAAAATCATCTTCGACCATTTTCTCAATTTTTTTAATAGCATGAATGATGGTCGAATGGTCTTTTCCTCCAAAGCGTTCGCCAATCTCCGGATACGAAGCCGAAGTCAGGTTGCGGGAGAGGTACATGGCTATCTGCCTTGGGAGGACCAAAGCCTTGAGGCGCTTTGGTGATTTTAAATCAGAAACCTTGATACTGAAATGAGCGGCAACAGTTTTTTGTATTTCTTCTATTGTTAATTCCCGGTTTTTTTCGACCAAAATATCCTTGAGAACATCTTTGGCCATTTGTAAAGAAACTGAAGTCGATGTCAAACTGGCATAGGCTCCAATACGAATCAGATAACCCTCCAGCTCTCGAACGTTGCTTGATATTGAATTGGCAAGGAACAGAGCGACCTCTTCAGGAAGTTCTATACCATTCTGTTCCGCCTTCATTTTAAGAATGGCCTGTTTGGTTTCAACATCTGGCGGCTGGATATCCGCGATTAAGCCCCATTCAAAACGAGACCGGAGACGCTCTTCAAGACCTGGAATTTCTTTTGGGAATTTATCAGAAGTTACAACTATTTGCTTGTGGGACTCATAAAGTGAATTGAAGGTGTGAAAAAATTCCTCCTGAGTTCGTTCTTTACCGGCAATAAACTGGACATCGTCGATGAGCAACACGTCCATTGAACGAAACTTATTACGAAAATCATCCATTTTTGCATACCGCAAAGAATTGATGAGTTCATTCATAAATTTTTCAGAAGTATAGTAACAAACCCGCATTCTTGGGTTTTTCTTCAAAATCGCGTTACCCACTGCGTTAATGAGGTGGGTTTTTCCCAAACCGACGCCACCATAAATAAAAAGTGGATTGTAGGTCGTTGCTGGATTATTGGCCACAGCCATTGCAGCTGCAGCTGCGAATTGATTAGACGATCCTGAAACAAATTCTTCAAAAGTATATTTGCTATTTAAGTTACAAGCGTAATTGTTGTCACCCTGACGTTCTATTTGTTTCTCTTGTATTTTGGGTAGGGTTGGAGGCTCGGGTTCTGTTACCGAAGGGATAGGTTCGGGGGTAGCTGTTCCTATAGAAATTTTTATTTTATAAGGAACTCCACCAATTGAAGTGAGAGTATCCTGCAATATCATGGAATAATGTTCCCGAATCCAATCCAAAATGAAACGATTGGGAACTTCCAAAAAAACCGTTCCTTTATCAACATTGACCAAACGAATAGGCTTAATCCAAGTCGTAAAGTGTTGAGGATTAAGAGTTTGTTCCAATTGGGTCAGTGTTTCTAGCCAGAGTCGGTTCATATTTAATTAATTAGTTAATTAGGAGAAGAATTTCGAGAATGATTTCAGATAGGTTTATATTGAAAATAAACCATCAAAAGCGAAATATCCACAGGGTTGTTCACATCTGTGGATATTAATTTTACTCTAATTTTTGGGTATTTCCTCCAATTTTCAGAGGACTATTTTGGCAAACCAAACTAACAAAGGTCAGTCCTATTTGCAAGCAATTTTTCCCTTATGAAACAACCCTCGCCCTACCCCCTTAAAATTTTTTCTTATTTTATTTGGGGTTGACACTAAAAAAAAAATGTGATTTAAAGTGTCTTTCCCAAAAAAGAGAGCTATTGCTTTAAATAAATAATTTATCTAGAAAAAAGGGAGATTATATATGTCTAAACGCACTTATCAACCCAGTAAAGTTTGCCGGAAGCGCACCCATGGTTTCCGTAAGCGGATGGCTACCAAAAACGGCCAGATTGTTCTCAAGCGTCGTCGGGCTAAAGGTCGGAAACGGCTTGTAGTAACCATTCCTACAAAATAATTGTTGATCAATAAAGAAAATTACAAATTCAATTTTCCTAAAGGAAAGCGCCTTCTGCGTCGAGCGCAATTCTTAGCCATAAGGAAAATCGGGAAAAAGCTTCATACCCAGCATTTCATCATCTTATTTACGGATAATCAGGATAGCCCTTCCCGTCTAGGCGTAACAGTAAGCCGAAAGGTGGGAGGGGCTGTTCAGCGAAATAGGGTTAAACGTTTGATCAGGGAATTTTTTCGGCTTCATTACGAAGGGATTCCCCATGGGTTGGATATTTCCATCATTGCCAAAGCACCAGCCGCCTCCATTTCATTTCAGCAAATTTGTCTGGAACTGAAGGTGCTTCTAGCCAAGTAAAAAATATGGCGTCTGCTATGGCCAAAAAAATAGTACTTCAACTTATTGGCTTTTATCGCCGTTTTATTTCCCCCCTTAAACCTGCATCCTGTCGCTTTTACCCAAGTTGTTCCCAATACACTGCTGAGGCTGTGGAAAAATTCGGCATTGTTCGCGGCTGTTGGCTAGGCTTTCTTCGTCTTCTCAAGTGTCACCCTTGGCATGCGGGTGGATATGATCCTTTACCCTAAATAAACTATCCTTTCGGAGATTCGGATGGAAAATAAAAATTTTGTATTGGCCATGGTTTTGATGCTTGTTGTTTGGCTTGGCTTCAGCATTTTTTTTCCACCGCAGGAACCCGTCGTTCAAGACGACAAACAAACTGCTGTTGTGAGTTCCGAGACTGAAAAATCAGCTGAGGTTTCCATTCCCGTAGAAAAACCAGCTTCTTCTGAGCCTATCCTTCCTCAAATTACTGGCGCAAAAGATATAAATATTGAAAACGATGTTTTTAAAGCTGTTTTTTCTACAGCTGGTGGTTGTTTAAAATCATTTATTCTTAAAAACTTTACTGAAACCGCTGATGCAAATTCACCGCAGGTTATTCTTGTTAATCAGGAAAAAAATATTTTAGGAACCCTGCGTACTCGTGGCCGGGATGGTTTTGGCCTTGATAGTAATCTTTTATATGCTGTTTCTACGCCGGATAATTCTATTCTTTTATCTGGTTCTGAAGAGAAAAAGATTGTTTTTACTGGCTCTACTGAAAACGGCATAATTATAGAAAAAACTTTTTTATTTAAAGGAAATAGCTACGATTTTGACCTTCAAATTAGATTAGTAAATCAAAGTTCTAATCATTTTCAGGGCGGTATTAACATTGAAATGGTTTTTCCCTGGGAAGATTCAATGGGGAGCAATCGTTTAGCATTTTTTGGACCTGCTAGCTTGGTTGGCAAAGAATTAAAAACTGAAAAAGTTGAAGAATTAAAAAAAGCCGGGGTAGTTTACGGTAGTGATGTTATTTGGTCCGGTTTCGAAACAAAATATTTTCTCACCGCCGGGATGCCGCGTAATTTTTCTTTAGAAAAAGTTCGCGTTGAATATATTTCAGGTACTGTTCGTAATAATCTTGAAATTCCCTATTTTGAATTGAACGCTGGGGAGCAAAAATCAGTTGGTTTCAAATTTTATTATGGTCCTCGAGATCTTGATATTCTTAAGAAAACCGATGAAAATCTAAGCCGTGCCATTGATTTTGGTTTCTTTTCTATCCTTGCTCGACCTTTGCTGCACATTCTTAAATTCTTCTACGCTTTTCTTGGTAACTATGGTCTTTCCATTATTTTCCTAACTGTAATTATTAAAGGTCTTTTTTGGCCATTAACTCAAAAGAGTTACTCGTCCATGAAGGCAATGCAGGTTCTCCAACCTCAAATGCAAAAGATTCGTGAAAAATACAAAAACGACCGGGAGCGTTTAAATAAAGAAATAATGGAACTTTATAAGACCCACCGAGTAAATCCCTTGGGTGGATGTCTTCCCATGTTGGTTCAAATTCCCGTTTTTTTCGCGCTTTATAAGGTCCTTCTTGATGCTATTGAGCTGCGCCATGCCCCCTTTTACTTTTGGATTACCGATCTTTCAGCTAAAGATCCTTATTATATTACCCCTTTAATTATGGGGGTCACTATGTTCATTCAACAAAAAATGACGCCTAGCACCATGGACCCGACCCAGGCTAAGGTTTTTATGCTTATGCCTTTAATTTTCACTTTTATTTTCCTCAACTTTCCATCGGGTCTGGTTATTTACTGGCTTATTAATAACCTTTTAACTATTTTGCAACAATATTTCATTCATAAACAAAAAGCCTAGGTTTGAATAAAAATTTGAGTTTAGAGGCTTTCCGGAATGTATTCCGGAAAGTCTCTTTTTTATATGGGCAAGTTGCTTTATTGTAAAATAATATTCTGTTTACTCTCTCCAGGTATTATATGTTCGGGTCAAAAAAATATGACACGATTGTCGGCACTGCTACAGCCGTTGGTGAAGGTGGTATTGCTATTATCCGCCTTTCAGGACAATCCTCTGTAGGCATACTTACACGTTTTTTTCATTCTTCCGGTGCTGGGTTCCAAAAATTCGATTCTCATCGATTTTATTTTGGCAAATTTTTGCGGCCTGACGGTTCCGTTGTAGATGAGATTATGGCCGTTGCAATGCTTGCCCCTGCCTCCTATACGCGTGAAGATGTCTGCGAAATTCACTGTCATGGAAATAGATTTATTGTTCAGGAAATCATTGATTGCTTGACCGATGCTGGGGCTCGGTTGGCCTTTCCTGGTGAATTCACTTATCGAGCGTTTATTAATGGTCGGATAGACTTATCCCAGGCAGAGGCTGTTATTGACGTTATACAAGCCAAATCGCTGGCTGCAGAACATATTGCAATTAAGCAGTTAACCGGCAAATTGTCGAAAACTATACATCGTTATCGTGATCTAGTTTTCGAACTTCTCGTTTTAGTTGAGGCATATATTGATTTTCCCGATGACGAAATCGAAGCGGTTCATTTTGATAAATTAAAAAATCAAACTATATCTATAATTGATGAAATATCCGAGTTGATTAAAAATTTTGATTCGGGTCGAATGATTAAAGATGGTATTTCGGTTTTGATTCTAGGAAGGCCCAATGTTGGGAAAAGTTCTCTTCTTAATAGTCTCCTTGGCGAATCTAGAGCCATTGTTACCCACATTCCAGGTACTACCCGGGATGTTATAGAAGAACAAATTGTCCTTAACGGTTTACCCATTCGGTTGATTGACACAGCTGGTATCCGTGACACGAAGGATCCTATTGAAGCTGAAGGCGTTAATCGCGCGCAAAAAAAAATTCAGGCTGCGGATATTGTTCTTTTTGTTATTGATGGAAGTTTGCCTTTGGTTGAAGATGATTTTGTTGCTTTGGATTTGATTCGAGAAAAAAAGACCATTGTTGTTATAAATAAGAATGATCTTGGCAATGTTCCAATTGATCAACAATTTCTTGAAATTCCCCATTGCTATATTTCTGCTAAAAATGAATCAGGTATTGAGGAACTTAAACATACCCTTTTTCAGTCTCTGAATATCTGTACAGATCTTGAGGTTCGAGAAGACATTCTTGTCTCCGACCGTAGGCATAGGGAAGCCCTTATGCATTGTAAGGGTAAAATGGCTAATTTTCTGGTCGGCCTCGATAATCATTTGTTTCCAGATTTATTGGCTATTGACCTACGGGAGGCTTTGCAAGCCTTAGGTCAAATTACCGGCGAAACGACTCCTGACGATATTCTCAATAATATTTTTGGTAGATTCTGTGTTGGTAAATAAATGAATGTTTCACGTGAAACATTAGGGTGAATTTGAAATGAGCACCTACGGAAAAAAATATAAAGTCATTGTAGTAGGAGCTGGCCATGCAGGATGTGAGGCCGCACTAGCTACGGCTAGAATGGGGTGTTCAACCCTTTTGTTAACTGTAAATCTAGACGCGGTTGCTCAGATGTCGTGCAACCCGGCTATTGGTGGTCTAGCCAAAGGTCAGTTGGTAAAAGAGATAGACGCCCTCGGTGGAGAAATGGCTAAAAATATCGATGCGACTGGAATTCAATTTAGAATTTTAAATACCAAAAAAGGTCCCGCTGTTAGGTCATCACGAGCACAGGCAGATCGATACCGTTATGTCAGGCGCATGAAGCAGGTTATTGAAAACCAGGAAAATCTGGATTTAAAGCAGGGAATAGTTGCTCGGTTGTTGGTAGAAAATAATAAAGTCGTTGGGGTTGAGACAAGAGATGGGGTTGTTTTCGATGGTGAAACAATAGTCTTAACCACCGGAACATTTATGCGGGGATTGATACATGTTGGTTTGAAAAATTATTCCGGAGGAAGAGCTGGAGAGCCTCCATCCGAAGGATTGTCAGATCATTTACGGGAATTGGGTTTCGATGTTGGTCGTTTAAAAACAGGAACCCCTCCAAGGCTGAATCGTAATTCAATAAATTTTGAAAATTTGGAACCACAATATGGAGATGACCCCCCCATTCCCTTTTCTTTTGAAACAGAAAAAATAAACGGAGAACAGGTGCCTTGTTTTCTGACATCTACGAACGAGAAAACGCATGAGGCTATTCGTTCGGGTCTTGACCGCTCTCCACTGTATAGCGGGGTCATTGAGGGAATAGGTCCAAGATATTGTCCTTCAATAGAGGATAAGGTTGTTCGATTCCCCGAAAAAACGAGCCACCTTGTATTTCTCGAGCCTGAAAGTCTTGAGAGTAATGAGGTGTACCCCAACGGCCTTCCGACGTCGTTGCCAGCGGATATCCAATTAAAGTTTTTGAAAACCATCCCAGGGTTGGAAAATGTTGAGATAATGCGGCCGGGATATGCTATTGAGTATGATTACGTCAATCCTATTCAGCTATATCCCTCGTTAGAGACTAAAAAAATTTCTGGGCTTTTCCACGCAGGTCAAATCAATGGAACGTCAGGATATGAGGAAGCTGGCGCTCAAGGACTGATGGCTGGCATCAATGCTGCTAGAAAAACCAAAGGGGAAGGTCCGATAGTTATTGCCCGAAATGAAGGGTATATTGGGGTGTTGATTGATGATCTTGTGAGCCTTGGATCAACTGAGCCTTACCGAATGTTTACCTCCAGGGCTGAATACAGACTCTTGCTAAGAGAAGATAATGCAGATCAAAGATTGACACCGCTCGGAAGAGAAATAGGGCTAGTCACTGACAAGCGGTGGGATTGTTATCAAGAAAAGATGAAAGCAATCGATAGGGGACAAAGAATCTTGCGGGAGAATAAGGTGACTCCAGCAGATTTAGGAATGGTTCAAGAATTGGGTTTGGAAGGACTGAAGAATGGTGTCAGTTGGGAGGAGTTGTTGCGTCGTCCCGATATGCAAATCGAACAGCTCAAAAAATTGAGTGAAGAATTGGCGGGAATGAATCAAACAGTATTGGACCAACTGGAAATCTCTATTAAGTATGAAGGATATATAAAACGCCAGTTGGACCAGGTCGACAAATTTAAAAAAGCTGAGCAAGTAACCATTCCTGCCAATTTCAATTATGACGAAGTCCATGGTTTATCGGCTGAAGTAAGGGAAAAACTAAAAAAAGTTCGCCCATTGACATTAGGGCAAGCAAGCAGGATTCCAGGAATAACTCCGGCAGCAATCGCAGTTTTGTCTGTGTTGTTAAGGAAATAATGGATGGATTGGTTCGAAATTATCAACAGCGATTTGGAAAAGTTAGGGATAGAGCTACCCTTGAAAAAGGCCGAACTCCTTCTTTCTTTTCTGAATGAACTATTGGTATGGAATAAAAAATTCAATTTAACAGCAATACGAAGTATTGAGGATGGAATTGAAAAACACCTGATCGATTCGCTTACACCAATTAAACTTCTTCATGGAAATGAAAAAATTTTGGATCTTGGCTCAGGTGGTGGTCTGCCAATAATCCCACTTAAAATATACTTCCCAAATTTGGAAGCCTATTCAGTCGATGCAGTAGAGAAAAAAATATTTTTTCAAAGAAATATTATCCGCAAATTAAATCTGAATGGCATTAAGGCAATTCACAGTAGAATTCAAACCATGTCCGAAGAAAAAAGCTATCAGGGCTTTTTTGATGTAGTTATATCTCGAGCGTTCAGTTCCTTAGACAATTTTGTAGAGTTGGCCAGGCCTTTTTTAAAAAATGGAGGAAAGTTGATTTCCATGAAAGGCCCTGAGGGGCAGGATGAAATTGAAAAGGGATTGGAAAAATTTCAACAGAGCGGGTGGAATTTAACGTCAATTGAACGATTATCCCTTCCTAAAAGCAAAGCGAATAGAGTGTTGATCGTTTTAGAAAAGAGAGACTGACCCCTATATTTTGTGGGTAGGCTATTGAAAGACCTAAATATATAGTATGTCAAAAGAAAGGGGCGTTTCAGTGCCCCTTTTTACTTTGTTAGTCAAGGGCTTTGTGATAATCTCCCTGGTCGGTTTCAATAAAAAAGGAGAGGGATTGATGGCCCAGATAATCGCCGTCGCAAACCAGAAAGGCGGAGTAGGAAAAACCACGACCACGGTAAATCTTGCAGCCTCTTTAGCGGCAGCGGAGAAAAAAACCCTCCTGGTTGATATGGACCCCCAGGCGAATGCCTGTAGCGGCGTCGGTATTGATAAAAACAACCAAGAAACAACAATTTACAATTGTTTGTTAGGAGAGGCCAGTCCTCAGGAGGCGTTACGGAATACGGAATTACAACAACTGAAAGTTCTCCCCTCAAATACAGACTTGATTGGTGCAGAAATTGAGTTGGTCAGCGCATTTTCTCGCGAAAGAAAACTCAACAATATCCTTCAACCTCTCCGTAACGACTACGATTATATTTTAATAGATTGTCCCCCTTCCCTTGGTCTCCTTACGGTTAATGCTCTAACCGCGGCAGACTCGGTACTGATCCCCCTGCAGTGTGAATACTACGCGATGGAGGGTCTGTCGCAGTTGATGAAGACCATCAGTTTGATTCAAAAAGAACTCAACCCGGATTTGAAAGTGCTGGGAATCCTGCTCACCATGTTTGACCGTCGAAATAATCTTTCTCATCAGGTGAGCGAGGAAATTCGCAATCATTTCCACCAAGGAGTATTCCAAACGTTCATTCCCAGAAATGTTCGACTATCTGAAGCCCCGAGTCATGGTCTTCCGGTGCTCCTCTATGACATTACTTCAAGTGGAGCCCGGGCCTATTTGGAATTGGCTAAAGAAATAATAGAGATGGAAAAGTGACAAATGGCTAAACGACCTGCATTAGGAAAAGGTATCGGAGCCCTGTTGACCTCGGCGACTCAGGAGGGAAACCGGAAATATTTCCTTTGTCCCATTGAAGAATTGCGTCCACACGCCAACCAGCCGCGTAAAACGTTTAATGATACAAAGATGGCTGAACTTATTGATTCTATTAAGGAAAAAGGGATCATTCAGCCGTTGGTCGTGCGCCGCGTTGAAGATCATTATCAAATCATTGCCGGGGAGCGGCGGTGGCGAGCCAGTCAGAAAGCCGGCCTCCGGGAGATCCCGGTCGTCATTCAGGATGTCAGTGAGGATTGGGCTTTTGAGATGGCCCTCATCGAAAACATCCAGCGTGAGGATCTCAATCCTATTGAAGAGGCTGAGGCCTATCGAAATCTAATGGACGGATTCGAGCTATCCCAGGAAGAGGTGGCAAAACGGGTTGGCAAGGATCGATCGACAATTGCAAACTCATTACGCTTGCTACGCCTCCCAGGCAAGGTTCGTGATGATGTTGTCTTTGGCCAGTTATCCATGGGACATGCCCGCGCACTCCTTCCTTTGGATAGTGATGATGATATTTTGGAAGCGAGAGATCAGGTCGTCGCTAAAAAAATGTCTGTCCGTGAAACCGAGGCTCTGGTTAAGAAAATAAAAAATTTCGGATCGTTTCCAGGCAAAAAGCAAATCGAGAAAAAACCGACGGACCCAGAGTTGGTTCATCTCGCAGGGGAACTGAAGAGGGCGTTGGGCACCCAGGTAAAAATCGTGCCTAAGGGCAAAGGAGGCAAAATTGAGATCAGCTATTTTGCCCCAGAAGATCTGGACCGGCTGCTGGAGGTCCTGGGAATAGGGTCTTAAAACACTTATTACCAACCGGCAAGGGGATCCAATGAAAAAAGAGGCTACACAGATAAAAGGCGATATTAAAGCTTTTCTCGGTCCGGGGTCGCAATTTGAAGGAACCCTGGTTTTTGACCAAGTGGTACGAATAGATGGCCAGTTCCGCGGAGAAATCCGGTCAAAAGATATATTAATAGTGGGAGAAACAGCTCAGGTCGATGGGGAAGTTCACGTAGGAACCCTAGTTTTATCCGGCCGCATGCAGGGGACCGTCATTGCGACGGAAAAAGTAGAGTTGTTGGCGCCGGCTAATTTGCAAGGAACTGTATCGACTCCAATATTAATGGTGGAAAAGGGTGTCATATTCAATGGAACACTGAATATGGGTAACCCGGCGAATGAAGAGTAAAGAAGCGGGTTTTTAATCGTGGTTTGATAAAAATAAATTTGGTGAAGCCAGTGCGAAAATCCGCCATGGTGGCCAAAAAAAGGCAAAAGAGTATTGACATTAAAACTCCCTTGTGTTAGTCATTGCCTGCTTTGCCTACCGCCAAAGCTTTTTTTTTAATGTCCCACCCCCCGGTATACGGGACAAGCCACCCGACATCCCCAGGAATAAAATAAAGAGGTGTTATTGTGATCAATCTGGATTGGACCTTATGGCTGCAGTTTGCCAACTTTTTTCTCCTCATTGCATTACTGAATTTCATCCTCTATAGACCGATCCGTCGCATCCTCGATCAGCGTCGTGAAACCATTGATGGTTCCCAACAGCGCGCCAAGGACTTACAGTCCCAGATCGAGGAGAAAATGGCTCGCTACGAGGAGAAGCTCCAGGAAGCCAAACTCAAGGCTAACGAGGAGCGTGCCTCCCTGCGTGAAGCCGCGACGAAGGAAGAACAGGCCATTATCGGTAAAGCTCAGGGCGAAACAGCTCAATTCCTGGACAAGATTAAGAGCCAGGTTGCTGCCGAAAGCGACAAAGCCCGCAAAGGCCTGCAGGCTGAAACCCAACAACTGGCCAATGCTATTGCCGCCAAAATCCTTGGGAGGGCGGTGTAATGCTCAACACCGGACGGACGATAATGAAACAGAAACGAGTATGGTTGCTGGCTGCGGTCATGGTGATCGCAACGACCACCTTGGCATTGGCCTCTGGCGGCGAACATCAGGCTGACAGCGGCGCATTGCTGAAGGATTTCCTCTACCGCGTTTTCAACTTTGCCGTGACCTTCGGTATCCTGGCCTATTTTCTGGTCAAACCGATCCGTAAAGGGATGAGCGGACGCCGGGAAGGGATTGAGAAAGCGTTGGCCCAGGCTGAAACTGTTCGTGCCGAAGCCGAGGCTAAATTTGCCGAATACGACAAGAAGCTGACCCAGGCGACAGCTGAGATTGACGAAATTTACGCAGCCATTAAGCAAGAAGGTGAAATGGAGCGTGATCGCATCATCGCTGAAGCCAAAGTCATGGCGACCAAGATCAAGCAGGAGGCTGAAAAAGCCGCTGATCGGGAAGTCAGCAAGGCACGCACTGTGCTGCGCCAGGAAGCTTCAAAAATGGCCATCGAAATTGCCGAAGATATCCTGCAGAAATCCTTCACCAAGGAAGATCAGGATCGGCTGTTGGATGAATACATGAAGAATGTGGGAGAACTACATTGAGTACCAGTGCTATTTCCAGGAGATATGCGAAGGCCCTGGTTGAACTGGCGGCCGAGCAGAAGATGGTTGAGCAGTATGGCGAGGAACTGACCAGACTGGGCTCGGTTCTGCAGGGTGAAGATGTTCTGCGCCTCCTTTTGGAAAGTCCGACCTTTCCGCAGGATAAAAAAGCCGGCATCCTAACAGAGCTTATGAAAGCCCTGCAGTTGTCCGCCGGTATGCAGAATTTTTTCGGCCTCTTGCTCACCAAAGGTCGTCTGAAATATTTGCCCCAGATCAGTACCGATTACCAGGTGCTGGCTGATGAGCTCTCGGGCATTCTGCGGGCCAAAATCACGGCATCGAGCAAAATGAACGCTGCACAGAAAAAAGCGATCATTGACAGCTTGGAAGCCAAGACCGGCAAGAAGATCGAATTATCGGTCCATCAGGATCGTAACCTGATCGGCGGCGTTAAGGCCGAGATCGGTGGCAAGGTCTTCGACGGCAGCATACGAACTCAGCTTAAACGCATTGAAGATACCTTAAAGAAGGGGTGATTAGATCGTTATGGAAATCAAGGCAGAAGAAATAAGCGCGATCATTAAGAAGCAGATCGAAGGGTTTGGCCGCCAGGTCGAAGTCAGTGAAACCGGTACCATTATTTCGGTCGGTGACGGTATCGCCCGTATCCACGGCCTCGACAAGGCCATGGCAGGCGAGCTCCTGGAATTCCCCGGCAACACCATGGGGATGGTTCTGAACCTCGAAGAGGACAACGTCGGTGCGGCGATCCTTGGTGAGGCCCATCACATCAAGGAAGGCGATTCCGTAAAGCGGACTGAGCGCATCGTTGAGGTTCCCGTCGGCGAGGCACTTCTCGGTCGCGTGGTCAACGGTATCGGGGTTCCCATCGACGGCCTTGGCGACATCGCCACCAAAGAAAGCCGCAAGGTGGAAATTAAGGCCCCCGGCATTGTCGCTCGTAAGTCTGTTCACGAGCCGATGCAGACCGGTCTGAAAGCCATTGACTCCATGGTTCCCATCGGCCGTGGCCAGCGCGAATTGATCATCGGCGACCGTCAGACCGGCAAAACCGCGGTTGCTGTTGACGCCATCATCAACCAGAAAGGCCAGGGCGTAACCTGTATCTACGTCGCTATCGGCCAGAAGCGCTCTACCGTAGCGCAGGTTGTTGATAAGCTTAAGCAGTTCGGCGCAATGGAGTACACCATCGTCGTTGCTGCGACCGCTTCCGAGCCGGCTCCTCTGCAGTTCATCGCTCCTTACACCGGTGTTACCATGGGTGAATACTTCCGTGACAACGGTAAACACGCCCTGATCATTTATGACGACCTTTCCAAGCAGGCTGTCGCTTATCGTCAGCTTTCCCTGCTGCTGCGTCGTCCGCCTGGACGCGAAGCCTACCCTGGCGACGTTTTCTACCTTCACAGCCGTCTGCTGGAGCGCGCCGCTAAGCTGAACGATAAAGAAGGGGCTGGCTCTCTGACCGCTCTGCCGATCATCGAGACCCAGGCCGGTGACGTTTCCGCTTACATCCCGACCAACGTTATCTCGATCACCGACGGTCAGATCTTCCTCGAAACTGACCTGTTCTACTCCGGTGTCCGTCCGGCTATCAACGTCGGTCTGTCGGTTTCCCGCGTCGGTGGTTCAGCCCAGGTCAAAGCCATGAAGCAGGTCGCCGGTACCCTCCGTCTTGCTCTGGCCCAGTACCGTGAGATGGCAGCCTTCGCCCAGTTCGGTTCCGACCTTGATGCCGCAACCCAGCGTCAGCTCAACCGTGGTGCTCGACTGGTTGAAATTCTCAAGCAGCCCCAATACAAACCGCTGCCGGTCGAAAAACAAGTTCTGGTTATCTACGCAGCCAACAACGGCTACGTCGATGGCTATCCGGTGACGTCGGTTCAGCGTTATGAATCTGAATTGCTGGCTTTCCTCGAGACCCATCAGCAGGCTATGCTTGGCGAACTGCGTGAGAAGAAGGCGATCGACGCCGATCTCGAAGCCAAGATCAAAGGGGTTCTCGAAGAATTCAAAGGGCAGTTCGTCGCTGAATAACTTCTCCATTAAAGGTTGGACAGATGCCTAGTCTGAAGGATATTAAAAAACGGATCGGCTCGGTCAAAAACACCCAGCAGATAACCAAAGCCATGAAAATGGTTTCCGCAGCCAAGCTGCGGCGTGCCCAAGAAGCCGTGGTTGCCGCGCGTCCTTACGCTCGGAAAATGCAGGAAGTTTTGGCTAACCTGGCCCTTAAGGAAGACCCTGAGTCCCATCCCCTGCTGCAGCAACGCGGCAAGGAGAAAGCTCTCGTGATTCTGATAACTGCTGATCGCGGTCTTTGTGGCGGCTTCAACTCGAACGTCTCCAAGACAGCTGAACGCTTTATCAAAGAGAATCCCGAAGGGTTCGGTCAGCTCGACCTGCTGATTATTGGCCGCAAAGGCAATGAGTACCTGAAACGGCGCGGGGTGAATATCGCCAAGGTGTATGAAAACATCATGGGCGGGATCACCTACTCAAAGGCTTCTCTGATCGGTCAGGAAGTTGTTGAATTGTTCATGGAACAATACGACGCTGTTTACCTGATCTACAATGCCTTCCGCAGCGCCATTTCCCAGGTTCCTACAATCGATCAGCTGCTCCCCATTGTGCCGCGCGAAGCAGAAGAAGGCAGCCATGTTGCCGACTATTTGTATGAGCCGAGCTGCAGTGCTGTACTGGATCAGATTCTTCCCAAACATGTTGAGGTGCAGATTTTCCGCGGCCTCCTTGAGTCGGTGGCATCTGAGCAGGGTGCTCGTATGAGCAGTATGGACAGTGCCTCCAAGAACGCAGGAGACATGATCCGGAAGCTGACCCTCCAATACAACCGGGCGCGTCAGGCGGCGATCACCAAGGAACTTTCGGAAATCGTCTCCGGAGCCGAAGCGATCAAATAATTTACAGAACGATTCTTTCCCATCGCAACAGATGGGGAAAAGGAGGAACGGTTCGCCATGAATAAAGGAAAAATCACCCAAGTTATCGGCCCGGTTGTCGACGTCGAATTTAAGGCCGGTAAGCTTCCGGAAATCTACCACGCTCTCAAGGTGTCCAACGCGTCCATTGATGGCGGCGAATGGAACCTGGTTCTTGAGGTTGCTCAGCACCTCGGGGAAAATACTGTCCGCGCTATCGCTATGGACTCCACTGACGGCCTGGTCCGCGGTCAGGAAGTTCTCGATACCGGCAAGCAGATCGTTATGCCGGTCGGTCGCGGTACTCTCGGCCGTATTCTCAACGTCGTTGGCGAGCCCGTCGACGAAGTCGGGCCGGTCAAAACCGATATGGAATGGGAAATTCATCGTCCGACTCCCGAGTTTGTTGAGCAGTCGACCAAGGTCGAAGCCTTCGAAACCGGCATCAAGGTCGTTGACTTGCTGGCTCCTTATGCTCGCGGTGGTAAAATCGGTCTGTTCGGCGGCGCCGGCGTTGGCAAAACCGTTCTGATCATGGAACTCATCCACAACATCGCCAAGCAGCACGGCGGTTTCTCGGTTTTTGCCGGGGTTGGTGAGCGGACCCGTGAAGGTAATGACCTGTGGCACGAAATGAAAGACTCCGGCGTTCTTGACAAGGCCGCTTTGATCTACGGCCAGATGAACGAACCGCCAGGAGCCCGTGCCCGTGTTGCTCTGTCCGCTCTGACAGTTGCTGAATACTTCCGCGACGAAGAAGGCCAGGACGTGCTTCTCTTCATCGATAACATCTTCCGTTTCACCCAGGCCGGTTCAGAGGTTTCCGCCCTCCTCGGCCGTATCCCCTCTGCCGTTGGTTACCAGCCGACTCTGGCTACCGAGATGGGTGAATTGCAGGAACGTATCACCACCACCACCAAGGGCTCCATCACCTCGGTTCAGGCCATCTACGTCCCTGCCGACGACTTGACCGACCCTGCCCCGGCCACCGCATTCGCCCACTTGGACGCCACCACGGTTCTTAACCGTAAGCTCACCGAGATCGGCATTTATCCGGCCGTTGACCCTCTGGATTCGACCAGCCGTATTCTCGATCCCCAGGTTGTTGGTGAAGAACACTACAAAACAGCCCGTGATGTTCAGTACGTTCTTCAGCGCTACAAAGATCTCCAGGACATCATCGCCATTCTGGGTATGGACGAACTTTCCGAGGAAGACAAACTGCTGGTTGCCCGCGCCCGTAAAATCCAGCGTTTCCTCTCCCAGCCCTTCCACGTTGCTGAGCAGTTCACCGGTAACCCCGGAAAGTACGTTAAACTTGAAGAAACCATCCGGGGCTTCCAGGAAATCGTCGCCGGTATGCATGACGACATCCCCGAACAGGCTTTCTACATGGTCGGCAACATCGAAGAGGCTCTGGAAAAGGCCAAGCAGCTGGCGGCCTGATTTGAGGATTCCGGGCGGGGTCAGCGACGGCCCCGCATTCCAGGCAAAGGACGTTCGTAATGGCAGAAAAGCTTAAGCTCGAGATGGTCACCCCGTATAAGCGGGTTCTTTCCGATGAAGTGGATGAAATCACTGCTCCGGGAAGTATGGGTGAACTGGGTGTTTTGCCTGGGCATACCCCTCTTTTGACCACACTGAATATTGGTGAATTCACTTACCGTAAAAGTGGCCAGGCGTTTCACGTGGCCGTTAACTGGGGCTACCTGGAAGTTGAAGAGGACAAGGTTACGGTTCTGGTTGAAACAGCTGAGCCGGCTGATGAAATCGACTTGGCTCGGGCTCAGGCCGCACTCGGCCGTGCCGAGGAGGCTCTTAAACGCCTCACTCCTGAAGACAAGGAGTTTAAGATCATGGAAGCGGCTTTGGAACGCGCTTTGATTCGTGTTCAGGTTGCCGGCCGCAAAGGCCATTAATTCCGATCTTGTTTGATTCAAAAAGGCGGCCCCAGAGGGACCGCCTTTTTTTATTGTGAACCGCAATGGAAATAATGGATTCAGCAGATAATTGAATGTTGGGAGAGGGTTTTTAGAGAGGCTAAGATGCCTGCCTCCGAGCGTAGCTCGAGGGTTCCGGTGAGCTCTTTCGGAGGTGAGTTTTGGATCCATTCAAATAAGGGACCAAAATCGATGCACCCCTCACCCAACGGAAGGTGTTCGTCGGCGTTGCCGTGATTGTCATGCAGGTGAAGGTGGACCAAATATTCACCCATGGTGTGAAGCCACACATCGGTTTCCAGAGTAGAGAAAAGTTGCAAGTGCCCGATGTCGAGGCAGAATCCAAGGTTTAAGCATTCCAGCAGTGAGAGCAAGGGCTGGGGTTGGGTATCGAAGACATTTTCTAAAACAATTCGAAGCCCTAAGTCCGTGGAGTGTTTGATAAGGGGCGGCCAAAATTTAAGGGATTTGTCTAACCAGAGCTGTTCATTCCCTCCATAGCGCCAGTGATCGTAGCCGGGGTGCACAACCACCAATTCAGCCCCGGCTGTGGCAGCGATCTCAAATGATTGGATCAACCTCTTTGCCGTCACTTCTCTTACGAGTGGATCGATTGCGCCAGGGTTAATATCGATAGAAGGGGCGTGAACTGTGCATGATAAGCCAGCCTCGTGCAGTGGCAAGAGCAAGCCTCTGAAGCTAACAATCGAGAAGTCTTGGAGATCCTGGTGGTTCAGGGCAAGTTCTGGCTGCAGATGATGCTTCAGAAGAAAATTTGTACGATGGCTGAGTTGCGCTAAAGGAGTTTGGACAAACAGGCGTGATTTATCCATTTTTATTGACCGGGATGGACGGTACCACGGGCTACGTCCTCAAGTTTTGCAATAGAGGCAAGCTCTCCAAGGGTAATCAAAATATCTCCCGCTTCGATCGCGGTCGCTGGGGCCGGGTTGAAAGTCATCTTTCCATCCGCTTTTTTGATGCCGACTATAATGATCCCCCACTCTCGTCTAATTCCAGAAGAAATCAGATTCTGACCGACCAAACTGGACCCTGCTGAAACGCGGATTTCTTCCATTTGCAGCTCAAGATTTTGCCCGGCGGTGGCGATTTCAATAAAATCCACAACCGATGGTCTTAACACAGCTTGGGCCATGCGAGCGGCGCCAATAGTGTACGGAGAAATAACTTTGCTGGCCCCTGCCCTGCGTAATTTTTTTTCAGAACCTTTTTCGCCGGAGCGCGCCAGAATAAACAGGTCGGGATTGAGACCTCTTGCTGTGAGGGTGATGTACACGTTTTCGGTATCAGAGGTGACAGCAGTAATTAAAGCTTTGGCCTGGCGTATTCCCGCCGCGATCAGTGTTTCATCATCCGTGGCATCACCTCGGACATAAAGAAAACCTTCCTCATTGAGTTTCTCGCACAGTTCCGGATCTTTTTCCACGACAACGAAGGGAACCGGACGGCCAAGAAACTCACTGCATATCCGATTACCAATGCGACCGTAGCCGCAGATGATGGTGTGACCCTGCAGTTTGCTGATGGTCTTTTCCAATTTTCTTCTCCCGAGGATTTTGCGCAACTGACCTTCTACCATAAACTGAATCAGACTACCGATGGAATAAGCGATAATCCCAGCACCGAAAATGATCAGCAAAATGGTGAAAATTTTGCCTTCGGTAGAGAGTTCATGAACCTCGCGAAAGCCGACCGTAGCGAGGGTTATGACGGTCATGTAGAGGGAATCAAAGGCGGGCCAGCCTTCAATAAGGGTATAGCCCAGGGTTCCGGCGCCAATGACCAGAACAAGAATAATCAGGGAAATTCGTAGTTGACGGCTTGTGTCCATCAGGGCTCCAAGCGGGTAGAATCTGACAGATAATAGCGATCACACAGTAAAAAGGCAAGGATATATAGGCGTTTGAGAATTATTAGAAAAAGAAAAGACTTGACATATTATGTATACTGTATACAATTTTACCATTACCTTGAGGGGGGCTTTTTCTGTGAGAAGAAAACCGATTGAGCGTCACCAGACCCTCCGGGAAAAAATTCTGGAGACCATACGTGACGCTATTTTGAAGGGAAGCCTCAAGGCTGGTGAAAAGGTTTCCGAGCCTGAACTGGCCGAGCGCTTTGGTATTAGTCGCACCCCTATTCGGGAAGCATTCCGACAGCTTGAAACGGAGGGCTACCTGACAGTCATTCCCCGCAAAGGGGCGGTGGTCACCGCCCTTTCCGAACGGGATGTCGAGGAGTACTACGACATCAAAAGTGTCCTTGAAGGGCATGCTGCACGGATGGCCGCGGAGCGTTTGACCGATAAGGACATGGAAAAGCTTGAAGCCATCAATGCCAGGTTGGAACGATTGGCAGATGAGGGAGATGTAAAAAACTTTTTCCGTGTCCACAATGAGTTCCACGAGACATTTATCCGTGCCGCCGGGAATGAAAAACTATTAGAGTGCATGAGCCAATTGATGATGAAAATCAATCGCTTACGCATGGCCTCATTGTCTTTGCCCGGGCGCATGAAGATCTCGGTGGAAGAACATCGAAAAATTATCGAGGCGTTCAAGACCCACGATGGCGAGAGAGCCTATCAGCTGGTCAGCAATACCGCCCAGATCGGTGGTCAGGTCCTTTTGCAGAGCATGGCAAGAGAAGAGTTCATCAAGGCTGAAAAAGGTTCTGGTAAAAAAGTCATGGACATGTAGCTAGATTTTCGCCAAAGTTTAAAATAAATAGAACAAAAACCGGTTTTCTTTTTGGAGGACCGGTTTTTTAATTTCAAACCAAAGAGGTAAAAGCCAAAGGAGACGGTTTGGTGGCCGCTAGCTGGGTGTTTCCTGCCTTATTTACAGCTTTGTTTGAGTCTGGCAAGGATGTTTTCGGCAAAGCATCGCTGAAGGATTACGACCCCTTAGTCGTCGCGTGGTTGTGGCGGTTGCTCGCCCTCCCCTTTCTGGTGCCGGTTTTGTTTTGGACCGGGTTTCCGGCATGGTCGCCAACAATGCTGGGTGCCTTGCTGGTGAGTGGTTTTATCAATGTTCTCACAAGCCTATTGTATATGCAGGCTTTGAGATTGGGGGATATTTCACTGACCGTACCCATGGTCAGTTTCACCCCGATGTTCCTGCTTGTGACGTCGCCGCTGATTCTCAATGAAACAATTGGTCGAAAGGGGATCTTTGGAGTGATGTTGGTCGTAGCCGGGTCGCTACTTCTCCATAGGTCACCAGGAAGTTGGAGTTGGAAAGAGGGAACTCTCGCAATATTCCGAAACCGCGGCGCCCGGATCATGCTGGCCGTGGCGTTTTTGTGGAGTATTTCAGCCAACATTGACAAAGTCGGGGTCCAGGCTTCGAATCCCTATGTTTGGGCGCTGGTCGTGAATGCTTGGGTGGCATTGATGTTGACGCCATGGGGATGGCGTCGCTGGCGTAAAAATCCTGCCCCCAAAGGGCGGAACGGCTCATTATGGGCTGTTGGTGCTTGCGGAGGCCTGACAAGCCTGTGCCAGATGATGGCCATAAGCTTAGGACCGGTGCCTTACGTTATCGCCATGAAGAGGACAAGCACCCTGTTCAGTGTGATTTGGGGTTGCTGGTTGTTTAAGGAACAAGGGTTCAAGTCGCGATTGGTTGGTGCCGCTGTGATGCTCACAGGCGCAATAATACTGATGCTCGGATAAGTCTCGACAAAAGGGCGGCAATTGGTTGATCGTGCGAGGGAAAGCGGGCTGGGGTTGATTGCCAGGGCAAGCTGTGCCATAGTGCCAGCGAAATATTTATTGGATCTGGTTTAATGGCCAAGGAGAAAACCATGAAAAATCTGTTCTGCACAATAATCCTGGTCTGCCTCATGGCAACCGGCGCCTGGGCAGCGTCGATGGACCTCGCCTTCAACGATGAAAGCGCACAATTGCAATTTTTCTATCCGCTGACCGAGGACGATTATGGCGCAACCCGCCTGGATGCGCGGCTTCTTTACAACGACCCCGAAGATACGGGCCTTATATCCGGAGGGTGCCAGTTTTGGGGGTCTCCAGGAAATGTTCCCGGTTTGCAACTTGGTATTGGAGGGCAGTTGATCGGCGGGCAAACCGACGAAAGTCAGGATTTCATCAATCTCGGCGTTTCCGGAAAACTGACCTACGCACCGCCTGTCTTCGTGGGCTGGGGGCTGACCGGAAAATTGACCTACGCACCTAAGGTTTTCTCCTTCCTTGATAGCGAGCGGCTTTGGGAAAGCGGAATCCGGTTGCATTATGCCATGACCCCTCGAGCGCAGGTTTTTGTCGAGTACCAGGCGATTCAAAACAAATTTGAAGACTGCGGGACCTGGACAATCGATGAAGGAGTGCGGGTTGGATTTGCCGCCCATTTTTGATTACAACGTAACAGGTACCAATTCGCGGGGAGAGCCATGGCTCTCCCCGTTTTTTGTTTGAAGCTGACGAAAAGAGGCAATTTGCGGATTATCGCCATCGCTGGGGTGGCCTATTCTGAAGATTAAGTTTAGGCGCGATCTTTGCTTATAAGGTTAGTGGGGCAATATCTTCTGGTTTACTTCGACCCGGAATATAAAACGACGCGGCATTTGGTTGCTTTCCCTTGGTCAGGAAAATGACACTGGCAGTTGAAGCATCACAAACAACAACGCTCGATGCAAGACCAACAGCGGTCGATGGTTTTTATGCAATCGGACTCGACTGTTTGTATCCGGAATTGCATGCGCCTTGCGATTTGTTCCGTCGCCATGGCCGCAACCAATATGTGTTGTGGGCGCGCCAAGGACTGCCATTCGGTATCCGGACCAAGGAAAACCTGAGGTATCACGGCACCCATGAACTCTTTGTCCGCGAAGAAGAGGCCGTGGTTTTTTTCGACTACCTGCGCAAGTCCTTGGAGCGGATCGTTAGAGACCCGGCAACCCCGGCGCGGCGAAAAGCCGAAGCGGTGCACGCCTCCTGCAAGGAAATCCTGAAAAAGACCTTCGCCGAGCCGCGCTCGCAGTTCCTTGGCAAAGCACAGGAAATTCTACGCCCCACCATGGACCTGATTATCCGCGAAGACGCTGCTACCAAATGGCTGGTGCAGCTGACCGCTTACGATCACTCCACCTATAACCATTCAACCAATGTGGGTATTTTTGCCATCGCCCTGGCCAAACTCATCTACGGCAATGCCGCGGAACATGATTTGCGTAGACTGGGTGCGGGATTTTTCCTGCATGACTTGGGTAAGTGCGAGGTGCCTTTGGAGATCATCAACAAACCTGGCCCCCTCGATAAAGATGAATGGAACATCGTGCGGCGCCATCCCGAAGAAGGCTTTTCCCTGATTCAAAATGCCGGCATCTTGACCCCCGAGGCCAAGATCGTCTCTCTCCAGCATCATGAGAAAGAAGATGGCAGCGGTTATCCTCTTGGCCTGAAACGAGGCGATATACATCCGTATGCACGCATTTGCCGCTTGGCCGATGTCTATGAAGCACTGACCTCTGAACGTCCCTACCACAACCAGCGCAGCACCTTCGAGGCACTCAAGTTGATGAAAGAAAAAGTCCTGGCCGACATGGACCAGGACCTGTTCGAAAACTTCCTGCAGATTTTTCACATCCGCTGATTCTGTCTCCCTCTTCAATTTTTCAATTTATATCCGCTGGCGATAAGCCACGCCGACCACACAAATAAAACCAAGGCGAGAGTTGCGGCTGTGCCGAAGGCGACCACCAGAGGGGTGTCTCCGGTACCGAGGATGGCGTGCCGAAATCCGTCGAGGAGGTAAAATAAGGGGTTTCCGCGCGACAGGCGCTCCCAGAAGGGCGGAAGGATGGAAATTGGGTAGAAGATCCCTCCCAAATAGATCAGAGGAAGAATGACAAAATTATTGTACATCGATAAAGCGTCGAAGGAATTGGAGTAGATTGCCGCAATCAAACCGAATTGGGCGAACAGAAAACTTGCCAGCATGGCCATGGCTATAGCCAGCCAGGGATGAGCCCAGGGCAGGCTGGCAAATCCTTGCGAAATCAGGCCTACGGCGACACCGACGGCTAAGCCACGCAGCATCGCAGCCAGAGTGTAGGCCAAGATGAATTGGCGCGGCGTAATTGGAGTGACCAGCAGGTCGACGATATTGCCCAGGTAGCGGGAGATAAACAGAGACGAGGAGGTGTTGGCAAAGGAGTTGTTGATCACACCCATGAGAATCAGGCCAGGAATGACAAACTGGGCATAGCTGAAGCCTTCGATGACAGAAAGTCGCTCCCCTAAAGTTGCGCCGAAAACAAACAGGTAGAGAGAGGCGGTCAGGATGGGGGTCAGCAGCGTCTGAATGCCCACTCGCCAGAAGCGCAGGACTTCCTTACGCAGGAGGGTGAAAAACGGTAACCAGCGGCAGGCCATTCCAGGTTCTAAATCTGAAGCAGACACTAAGGTTTCTTCTTTCCGTTACTTCCGGACAGGCCGGTCAGTTGCAGGAAGACCTCTTCCAGCGAAGGTTGATCGGTTTCCATCCCGACCAGTGGAAGCTGCAGACTGCTGATCGTTTTCAGTAACTGGTTGGTCAGTTCTGCTGCTGGAAGTTGCAGTTGCAAGGTGGCATCAGCATCGCTTAGCAGGGGCGCATAGGAGGCCAGCGCCTCCGGAATCGTTTTCAATGGGGTTGCCAGGCGTAGCAGGATGCGCCCCCGGCCAAGACCGCTGAGAAGGTTTTGCGTGCGGTCGAGAGCAATCAGTCGTCCTTGATGCAGAATACCAACCCGGGAGCACATCTGTTCTGCTTCTTCCAGGTAGTGGGTGGTGAGCAGGACGGTCGTTCCCTCGGCGTTGATGTCGCGCACGAAATCCCACAGGGCGCGGCGCAGTTCCACATCGACCCCGGCGGTTGGCTCATCAAGGATCAACAGCCGCGGCCGGTGACTCAAGGCTTTGGCCACCATGAAGCGGCGTTTCAGGCCACCGGAGAGCTGGTTCATGGGTTTATGCAGGTGCGAACCAAGGCCGAGCCGCTCGATCAGTGTCTCTCGCCACTGGCGGTCGGCACGAACGCCATAATAACCGGGATGGATTTTCAGGGCTTGTTCGATGGTAAAGAAGTTGTCAGTGACGATTTCCTGATGCATGACCCCAATCAGGCGGCGGGTGATGCGGAAATCGGTTTGGTTGTCATAGCCGAAGACACGAATCCGGCCGTGATCGATGCGGGTCACTCCCGCAATCATGTTGATGGTGGTGCTTTTGCCGGCACCGTTGGGGCCTAACAGGCCGAAAATTTCTCCTGGCGGGATACTCAGGGCGAGGTCATGAAGGACAGTTGCACCTTTGTAGGCTTTGCCCAGGCCGGTAATTTCGAGCGCGGTATCCATGTGTCAGCCGGCGCGGCCAATCATTCTTGAGGTTTTTCCAGCGCCTCTTCTTCCGTCTCCTCGTCTGTGGTCTTTTTCTTGCCAAACATGCGCGCCACGATGATCCCCACTTCGTAGAGAATGATGAAGGGGACGGCGATGGCGGTCTGGGAAAAAACGTCAGGCGGGGTCAGGATGGCACCGATGATAAAGGCTGCAAGCAAAGCGAATTTGCGCTTTTTACGCAGCCAGAGGTGATCAACTACCCCCATTCTGGCAAGGAAGAAGATGATCACCGGTAACTCGAAGACCAGACCGAAGGCCAGCAGCAGCCGGGTTGACAGGGTGAGATAAGACCCCATGGACAACATAGCGTTGATGCCGCCGACTGAAGTACCGAAGGAAATCAGAAAGGTGAAGATGGTCGGAAAAACGTAAAAGAAGCCGAAATAGGTCCCGCAGGCAAAGCACAGACAGCTGGCAAACACAAACGGGATAGCGAAGCGTTTTTCGTGGGAATAGAGACCGGGTGCGACAAACGCCCAGATCTGCCAGAAGATGATCGGCATTGCTACCAGTGCACCAGCAATCGCCCCAATCTTCAGATAGGTGAAAAACGGCTCCGTAGCGTTGATAAAAACCAGCGAACTCCCTTCCGGTAGAGCCTTGCGCACCGGTTCGGAGATATATTCGAAAAGTCGTTCAGCGAAGCTGTAGCACCCGATGAAGGCCACCAGCCAGGCACCCATGGCAATCATCAGACGCTTGCGTAGTTCTTCCAGGTGGCTGGTAAAGGGGAGTTGCTCATCCAGCATGACTGGGGTCCTTTTCTTCGGTCGATGGGGTGCCTTGGTTGTTTTCTACCGGCTCTGTGGCCTCCACTTGGTCTGCCGAAGGAGGGTACTGGCCGTTTTCAACTGCCGGTGGCTCGACCGGAGTACGAAACGCTGCGGGAGGTTGAGTCGGCTCGCGCGGAGTTTCTTCGCGGAGGGTATTTTTCAATTCGTCGGTGGCGCGACGGAATTCCGCCAGGCCTCGACCGATGGCTTTGGCCACGTCGGGAAGTTTTTTCGGGCCGATGACGATGAGCGCCAGGGCCAGGATCAACAGGAGTTCGGGCATGCCGATTCCGAACATGAAACACCTCGCAGGTTAGGGCTTAGGAATGTTGCAAAGTGAGCTGAGATTAGCTTTATTCCCCTCCCCTGTCAAGGCCAAAGGGGTTGATAAGGGTTTGACATAACGAGGTTTTTGATCTAGTATACGGGCCATTATCGACACCACGGAAGGAACCGGGAATGAACCAGGAAGAGATTAAGCAGGAGATTCGACGCTTACTCAAGGAGCGCAACGCCCTGCTGTTGGCCCATAACTATCAACGTGACGAAATTCAGGAAATTGCCGATATCACCGGTGATTCTCTTGGGCTGTCAATGGCGGCGGCTGAAACCGACAAAGACGTGATCGTCTTCTGCGGCGTGCATTTTATGGCAGAGAGCGCCTCAATTTTGTCTCCGGATAAGATCGTTCTTCTTCCCCGACCGGATGCTGGTTGCCCCATGGCCGACATGGTCGATATCGATGGCCTGCGGCGCATGAAAGCCGAACATCCAGGTGTCCCGGTTGTCACCTATGTCAATTCCAGCGCTGCCATCAAAGCCGAGAGCGACATCTGCTGCACTAGCGCCAACGCGGTGCGGGTTGTCAACTCTCTCCCTGATCCAGAAGTCATTCTGGTCCCGGATCGCAACCTGGGGCGTTACATTGCAACCCAGACCGATAAGACCTGCTATTTTTGGGAAGGCTACTGCCCCAGCCATGAGCGTCTGGAAGTTGCCGATGTGGAACGGGCGCTGGCTGAATACCCTGATGCGGTCTTCATGGCTCACCCCGAGTGCAAACCCGAAGTTTTGGCCATGGCCCATCATATCTTTTCCACCAGCGGCATGATTCAGTTTGTCCGCACCAGTCCGGCCCGCCAGTTCATTGTCGGCACCGAAGCCGGTATCCTCTATCAAATGCGGCGGGAAAATCCCGGCAAGGAATTTATCCTGCCCACGGCGCGCCTGATCTGCCCTAACATGAAACTCACCTCGCTTGAGGATGTGTTGAAAAGTCTGCAGACCATGAGCCCGGAAATCACCGTGTCCGAAGACATTCGCGCCAAAGCCAAGATCACTCTCGACCGTATGTTGGCTGTGCCACGCGACTAAGCAGATTAAGAATACGATGGAGAAGGGGGCGTGCTTCGGCACGCCCTTCAATTTTTTGCACGCATGGCCATGGAAGAACATCAGGATAATACCCCCCTGTCCCTCGGGGAGCTGGCGGATCGGTTGTCAGCCTGGCTGGAACCGAGTGAGGTCCTGGGCCTGACCGGCTCCAGCGGCGCCTATCTGGCAGCTGAATTATTACAGCGCGGGCGGGATTGCCTGATCTTGGTCACTCCCGATCAACAGCGAGCTCAGCAGCTGGCTGCCGACCTGAACTTCTACCACGGCCGTCCCGGCGAAATTTTTCTTTTCCCCCATTGGGAAATCCGTCCCTACGAACCCCTGACTCCCCATCCTGAAGTGGAAGCGGCACGCCTGGCCGCCCTGGCCGCCCTGCACGAAGGCCGGGCCAGAGCCGTGGTGGTGCCGGTACGAGCTCTGCTGCAGAAGGTCATCCCGCGCCAGGTCCTTGGCGAGCTCTGTGATCGGCTGGAGATCGGCGAAGATTATCCACGTGAAACCGTGTTGCGCCGGTTGGTAGCGCTCGGTTACCAGTCCGTCCCACTGGTGGAGGAACGCGGCACCTTCTCGGTGCGCGGCGATCTGCTGGATATCTTCCCACCCGTTGGTGCCCGGCCGATCCGCGCCGAATTCTTCGGCGACACGCTGGAACGACTACGGCCGTTTGATCCTGTTTCGCAACGCTCCAGTGATGTTGAACTGGGAGAATTATACCTCCTCCCCGCCCGTGAGATGATCCTCACCGGAGAACATCTGGACACCTTTGCTCAGCGGCTCAAGGAGCGCTGCGATGCCCTGGAAATTGGCCGACCTCAACGCGAAGCATTGCTGGAGGAAGCGCGTGAAGGGTTGATGTCGCCTGAGTTGGCCGCTTTACTGCCGCTGAACTATCCTCATCTCGACAGCCTGTTCGATTATGCCGTCGATGCCCGCTGGGTTGTCGATGACCCTCCAGCAGTCATGCAGGAAGCAGATCGGTTCAGCCAGGAAGTTGCCGAAGGAGAAGCGCGAGTATCCAGCAAGGGCGGACCATTTGTTGCGGCTGTAGACTGGTTTCTGGATTCTTCTCTGGTGGAACGGGAACTGGCGGCCCGGCAGCCTCTGGAATGGTCGCAGCTGCAGTTGTTTCGCCCAGAGGATGGCAGAACCTCACTGCGCGCCGAAGTCTTCGCCAATGGCGATTTGCGCGAAGCCCTGCGCAAAGGGGATGGGCTGGCCCCGCTGGCTGAGCAACTGCAAGCCTGGCGCGCCGCGAACTGGCGCATCCTGGTGGCCTGTCACCAACGTAGCCAGGCCGAGCGTCTGCTCGAACTCCTTTCCCCTTATCCGCTGCCGATCAGCTTTGAACCTCACGGTGCGCCGCGGGGCCTGAAAAAGGGGCAGCCGCTCATCGTCCTTGGTGAGCTCTCGGATGGTTTCCGCCTTCCCGGTGAAAAACTGGTCATCATCACCGAAGAGGAGATTTTCGGCCAGCGCATCCGACGTCGCACCCGCACCGAGGGGCGCGCCCAAGTTTTACTCTCCTCCCTTGGCGAACTCAAGGAGGGGGATTTTGTGGTCCACGCCGATCACGGCATCGGCATCTATCGCGGCTTGCTGCACCTGACCACCGACCGCCTGGAAGGGGATTTCCTGCACCTGGAGTATGCCGGCGGCGACAAGCTCTATCTTCCCATCGACCGCATCGAAAAGGTGCAGAAGTATGTCGGCGGCGACGGCCAGACTCCGCGCCTGGACAAGATGGGTGGAGGCGCCTGGGATAAAGCCAAGCTGCGTGCCCGCGCCGTGGTCGAAGAGCTGGCCAGGGAGCTGCTGATCCTCTACGCCAAGCGGGAGATGCGCGAGGGCTTCAAGTTCTCCGAAATTGACCGCCACTTCCGGGAATTCGAAGCTGCCTTCCCCTACGACGAAACCCCTGACCAGCTGGCTGCCATCACCGACGTGCTGGAAGACATGCAGTCAGGGCGCCCCATGGATCGGCTGATCTGCGGTGACGTTGGTTACGGCAAAACCGAAGTGGCCATCCGTGCCGCGTTCAAGTCGGCGATGGACGGTAAACAGGTGGCGGTGCTGGTGCCGACTACGGTTCTCGCCCGCCAGCATCTGGAAACCTTCCGCGAACGGCTGAAAGGCTTTCCCATCGAAGTGGATATGATTTCGCGCTTCCGAAGCGCGGCTGAGCAGAAGCAGACCCTGGAGCGGACCGAGGCCGGTAAGGTCGATATTCTGGTCGGGACCCATCGCCTGCTGCAGCGGGACGTCAAATTCCGCGATCTTGGCCTGGTCATCATCGACGAGGAGCAGCGCTTCGGCGTCAGCCACAAGGAACGGCTGAAGAAGTTCCGCGCTGAAGTCGCGGTTCTGACCCTCACCGCCACGCCAATCCCACGCACTTTGCACATGGGACTGATGGGTTTACGCGACCTGTCGGTCATCGATACGCCGCCGGTAGACCGCCTGGCCATCCGCACCTATGTGACCCGTTTTGATGACGATCTGATCCGCGAGGCGATCCTGCGGGAGCTGCGCCGTGGCGGGCAGGTTTTCTTTGTCCACAACCGAGTGCAGTCCATCGGTGCCATGGCTGATTTCCTCAAGACCCTGGTACCCGAAGCAAAGATTTGTGTCGGCCACGGGCAGATGGGGGAAAAAGCCCTGGAAGAGGTGATGCTCGCTTTCATCGAGGGAAGCTATAACGTCCTGGTCTGTACCACGATCATCGAAAACGGCCTGGATATTCCGCGTGCCAACACCATCATCGTCAATCGGGCCGACTGTTTCGGGCTCTCCCAGCTCTATCAGCTGCGCGGTCGCGTCGGCCGCTCCAAACATCGCGCCTATGCCTATCTGCTGATACCGGGGGAAGGCTCGCTGACCAGGGATGCCCGCCAGCGGTTGCAAGTGCTGGCCGAGCTGACTGAACTGGGGGCCGGGTTCCGGGTGGCCAGCCACGACCTGGAGCTGCGTGGAGCCGGCGACCTGCTCGGCAGCCGCCAAGCCGGCCAGATCTCAGCCATCGGCTTCGAGATGTACACCGAACTGCTGCAGGAGACGATCCACGAACTGCAGGGGCAAGGAAAGGAAGAACGGGTTGATCCGGAAATCCGCCTCGGTCTGTCTACCTTCCTTCCGGAAAAATATGTGTCTGACCCCAACCAACGCCTGGTCCTCTATAAACGTATGGCCGGAGCGGCGGACGAGGAAATCCTGTACCAGTTGACCGATGAGCTGCGCGACCGTTACGGCGAACTGCCGGAACCGGCTGTGTTGTTGGTGGAAGTCATGAAATTGCGTGTCCTGATGAAGACGCTGAAGATCGAATTGGCCGAGTATGACGGTCATAATCTGATTTTTGGATTTCATGCGGCGACGCCGGTCCCCCCGGAGCGGATTCTCGCTCTGCTCGAGAAGGATGGGCAGACCTACCGGTTTTCCCCCGATTATCGCCTTACGGTCCGCATCGGCCGTCAACCCGGCGCCGAGGTATTATTGGCGGCCAAAAAAGAATTGCGCGGTTTTCTTTAGCTGTGCTAGCTTGGACCGTTGCGGGCCATTTTCCGGACAGTGAATCCGGTGTTTTTCGGTCTGTCGAACCTCTGGATGAACCGCATGATTGCTGGAAACAATATATACCGCTGGCTGACCCTGATCTGCATTCTGTTCGCTCTGCTTTCCTGCCGGGAAACCCCGGCGGAGGCTCCTTCCGATGTCCTGTTGAAGGTCGATGACCGGATTCTGACCGTGCAGGAGTTTCAACGCAGCTTCAAACGCAGTCTTCCCGCTGACCAGCCTTTGAGCGATGACGAACAGGATGAGTTGAAACGCTCATTTCTGGTTCAGGCCATTGATCATCTGCTGATGGTGCAGGAAGCTCGCCGCCGTGGGCTGACCGTCTCGGTGGCTGAGGTCGACGCGGCCCTGCAGGACTTTCGTCAGGACTATTCGGACCCGGCTTTTGAACGACTGCTGCGGGAGAGCGGCACCACTTTGCAGCAATGGCGCAGCGATCTGGAAGACGGCCTGCTCATCGAGAAGGTGATTGAGGAAGCGGTGTACGCCCAGATCCTAGTTCCCGAAGAGGAAATCGCCACCTATTACCATGAGCACCGAGAAGAGTTCGATCGTCCCCAACAGGTGCGCGCCCGGCAGATCGTTGTTGCCAATAAAGCTGATGGGGAAAAGGTTCTCGGCCTATTGCGCAGCGGTCAGCCCTTTGCCGAAATTGCGAAACAGTATTCCCTGTCGCCCGACAGCGAGGATGGCGGCGACCTCGGCTACTTTGCCTCTGGTGAAATGCCGCAGGAGTTCGATGCCGTGGTTTTCAAGCTGCCTGTGGGGAGGTTGAGCGATCTGGTCAAAAGCGATTACGGCTACCATATCTTTCTGGTCGATGAGATTCGCCCAGCGGTGCGCCTGACACTGGATGAGGCGCGCGATGAGATTATCCATATCTTGCGGGTGGATAAAGAGGAAAAGGCTTACCAGGTCTGGCTGCAGGATCTGCGCACCCGAGCCAATATCGAAGTCGACTGGGATTTGTTGTAAAAATTGTTTCCGGGCCTTTCGGCCCTTAACCCGGACTGGAACAGACGACAGCATGAAAAGACCCATTATCTGGACTCTGATCGCATTGCTTCTGCTGGCGGCCTCCCCGCTTCACGCGGAAGTCGTCAATCGTATCGTGGCGGTGGTCAATGATGAGATCATTACTGCCTTCCAACTGGATCAGGAGGTCGCGAAGCGCTTTCCTGACATGCCGAAACTGAGCGGCCCTGAACTCTTCAACCAGCGCAAGCAGGTTCTGGCTGAGCTGGTGGAACAGACCCTGCTCCGGCAACGGACCAAGGCACTGGGACTGAGCGTCAGCCAGGAAGACCTGGAGGGAGCTCTGGAAGATGTGCAGAAGCAGAACAACCTGAACCGCGAACAACTGAAGCAGGCTCTGGCAGCACAAGGGATGAAGTTTGAGGATTACCTGGATAACCTGCGCAATCAGATCCTCAGGCTGAAACTCATCGGCCGCGAAGTGCAGAGCAAGGTGGAAGTCACCAATCAGGAAACCCGCGAATATTTCCGCGAGCATATCGATGATTACCGGCTGGCGCCTTTTGTCCGCTTGAGCCGTATCTCCTTCCCTTTTCCTGCCAACTCCTCAGTGACCGATCAACGCAGCCTGCGTTTCCAGGCTGAGGACGCTCTGCATCGCCTGCAGAGCGGCGAGGATTTCAATTCCGTTTTGGCCCTTTACACCTCGGAAAAGGTCGCTGACGGCGGATCTATGGGAACCTTTGCCAAAGGGGAACTGACTCCGCAATTCGAACAGGCGATCACCGGGCTGGAAACCGGCCAGGTCAGTTCGCTGCTTGAAACACCACAGGGATATCATATCCTGCGGGTCGATGAACGGAGCAGCGGCGGGTTCCGCAAGTATGATCAGGTCAAGGGTGAAATTGAGGAAACCCTGCGTAAGCAGAAGACCGAAGAAGGCTTCAAAGAGTGGACTGAAAATTTGAAAAAGGATTCCTATATCGATATTCGCCTCTAAAAGGCGGATGAAAACGTCCGTCGGCCGTAGGGCCATCGTTCTGTTATAATCCATAGGAGACTTTTTCAACACCCTGCTAACCGTTCCATGTTGCCAGCGCGTAGGTTTCACAGGCCCCGCTCTCAGGAGCGGGGCCTGCTCTTTTCAATCCCCCCAGGAGCCAGACTATGACGGCACCGATCGTTATCACCATGGGCGACCCCACTGGCGTGGGGCCGGAACTCATTGTCAAAGCCCTGCTCGATGGACAGTTTGACCGGGGCAGTCGACCGTTTCTGGTCGCTGGAGACGCTGCCATACTGGAGCGCGCCGCCCGGGTTTTGGGACAGCCCTGCCAAGTCTGCGAGGAAGCCATTGGCCTGGCCAGCCACCGGCTGCAGATTGGCGAGCGTTCCCTGGCGTTACGGCAACTCTCATCTCTGACTGCCGATCAGGCGCCATGGGGGAAGCCGACGCCGCAATGCGGTCGTGCTATGGTGGACTACATCGAATGGGCCTGTGCCCGCTGTCAGAGCGGCGAGGCGGCGGCCATGGTGACCGCGCCGATCAACAAGGCCGCGATTCATTCCGCCGGTTATGACTTTCCGGGTCATACCGAACTGCTGGCCGACCGCTGCAGAGTGGATAAGGTGGTGATGATGCTGGCCGGGGGGCGACTGCGCGTCTGTCTGGTCACCACCCACCTGTCTTTGGCCGATGTACCGAAGGTGCTGTCCAGCGCCGAGATCCTGCAAACCATCCGCATTACCGCCACGGCCATGCAGCAATTTTTTGGTCTGCCCCGGCCGCGCCTGGCGGTTCTGGCCCTGAATCCCCATGCCGGCGAAGAGGGGTTGTTCGGCGACGAGGAAACTCGTCTGATCCTCCCTGCCATCGAGGCGGCGCGGCAGGAAGGGGTTGATGCCAGCGGCCCGCACAGTGCCGACACCCTGTTCCATTTTGCAGTGAATGGGGCCTATGACGCAGTGATCTGTATGTATCACGACCAAGGGTTGATCCCGCTCAAGCTCCTTCATTTCGAGGACGGCGTCAACGTCACCCTCGGTCTCCCCATTGTCCGTACCTCGGTCGATCACGGCACCGCCTACGACTTGGCTGGTAGCGGTCGGGCCAGCGCCGAGAGTTTGGTGGCAGCAGTGCGCATGGCCGAAGACATGGCGCGTCATCACGTCAAATCCTGATTCAGAAAACGGAAAATCATGCCTGACAAGATTGTCATAAAAGGTGCCCGCGAGCACAACCTGAAGGACCTGGACCTGGAGATTCCCCGAGATCAGCTGGTCGTTATCACCGGAGTCTCCGGTTCCGGAAAAAGTACCCTGGCGTTCGACACGATCTATGCCGAGGGGCAGCGGCGCTATGTGGAGAGCCTTTCCGCCTATGCCCGCCAATTTCTGGAGCAGATGGAAAAGCCGGACGTGGAAAGCATCGAAGGTCTGTCGCCGGCTATCTCCATCGAACAGAAGACCACCTCGCGAAACCCGCGTTCCACGGTCGGTACCGTCACCGAGATTTACGACTACCTGCGCCTCCTTTTCGCCCGCATCGGCAAGGTGCACTGCCACTCCTGCGGCAAGGAAATCGCCTCCCAGACCGTGGAGCAGATGACGGATCGCATCCTCTCCTTCCCTGCCGGGAGCAAGCTGCTGCTGCTGGCCCCGTTGATCCGCGGCCGCAAGGGGGAATATCGCAAGGAGTTGAAACAGCTGCAGGCTGATGGTTTCGTGCGGGTGCGTATCGACGGCGAGATGCACGAGCTGGGGACCGAGATCACCCTGGACAAGAACAAGAAGCACACCATCGAAGTGGTCGTCGACCGGCTGGTGGTCAAGGAAGGAATCGGCTCTCGTCTTAACGATTCGCTGGAAACCGCCCTGCGTCTGGCCGACGGTATCGTGCGGGTTGAAGTGGTGGGAGGCGAAAGCCAGCTCTTCTCCGAACAGCATGCTTGTGTTGAGTGTGGCATCTCCTATCCGGAGGTGACGCCGCGCATGTTCTCTTTCAACAATCCGTTCGGCGCCTGCCCCGACTGTACAGGCCTGGGAACGCGCATGTACTTCGACCCGGAGCAGGTCGTCCCGAATCAGGAATTGTCACTGCGCGAAGGGGCCATCGTGCCCTGGGAGTCGCGCACCGGTTTTTATTATCAGCAGCTGCTGGAAGCCCTGTCCGACCACTATGAATTCGATATATCCCTCCCCTTTGCCAAATTGCCGGAAAAAATTCGCCAGATCCTCCTCTACGGCAGCGGCAAGGAACAGGTGCGGTTTTTCTTCGACCAAGGAGGGCGGCGGCATTTTTATGAAAAGATTTTTGAAGGGGTCATTCCCAATCTGGAGCGCCGCTATCGGGAGACCGATTCGGAGGGAGTGCGGGAAAATCTCGAGCGCTTCATGAGTGTTATGCCCTGCCCCACCTGTCATGGCGCCCGCTTGCGCAAAGAGTCGCTGTTCATCAAAGTGGGGGGGAAGAACATTCAGGAAGTCTGCGCCCTCCCCATCACGGATGCGGAGCAGTTTTTCGCCAGGCTGGAGCTGTCGGACAAAGACGCTGAAATCGGCCGCCGCGTCCTCAAGGAGATTCGTGAACGCCTCTCCTTTTTGAGCCACGTCGGCCTCGATTATCTGAGCCTGGAGCGTTCCTCCGGAACCCTGTCCGGCGGCGAGGGGCAGCGCATTCGTCTGGCAACGCAGGTCGGTTCGTCCCTGGTCGGGGTCCTCTATATCCTGGACGAACCCTCCATCGGGCTGCACCAGCGGGACAACGCCCGTCTCATCGAAACCCTGAAGCATCTGCGGGAC
>ENA-ORXD01000351-ORXD01000351.1-sediment-metagenome-genome-assembly--contig:-NODE-351-length-63758-cov-4.958355_pt1 | contig 63758 bp, 50 predicted proteins | sample MGYA00237862_ERZ511471 | MGnify/ENA metagenome assembly ERZ511471
AGAAGTGATCCACCTTTCTACTTAGAAAGATGGAAAAAGAACAGTAGAAAGATGGCAAGAGAAACGTAGAAGTTTTTCAAGGCATTATTTTGTCACCGGGAAAATGTTTTACTCACTCCATCCAAATTGCATTCGGACTTCTCCTCTACGCGTAAAGAGGGGCTGGGCCATAATGAAACTTCTTCCTATATAATGGCGGTTAAAATATTTGTTTGGGATTCATTGCTGACAAATGGCGGTGCCGCAAGCCCTTCTCTATGATAGAGAAAGGGTGGGATGAGTAGAAAACTGGGCGTGTATTTAAGTAGCTGGTTACTTGCGACTCACACTATTCCGACGCACGTTCGAATGGCCCAAACAAATAAAGGTACTCCGGGGGGAGGCTGGCTATGGATAATCAGACAGGCTATCAGATAGCTGTTATTGTTTTTGCTGTTTCAGCAGATCCCTGATTTCAGTCAGGAGTATTTCTTCTTTGGTAGGAGCCGGTGGTGCGGCAGGTGCTTCAGCTTCTTTCTTTTCGAGTTTTTCTTTCATTTTGTTGTAGCCTTTCACTACCAGGAAAATAGCAAAAGCCACAATTAAAAAGGTGATAATGGTATTGATGAAGAGTCCGTAGGAGATTGCCACCTCTGTCACGGCATCGCCTGCACCGGCAGCTGATTCGGCTATCGCTGGCTGAAGAACAATCTTGAGTTCGGAAAAATCGACATGTCCTAACAGGATGCCTAAGGGCGGCATTAATATGTCGCTTACGAGCGATTTAACGATGGCTCCGAAATAAACGGCCATAATTAAACCAACTGCCATTTCCATGACATTCCCTTTACTGATAAACTTTTTGAATTCGTTCATTTTTCTGTGGTTTAGTGAGTCGTTTTTTATTGAGTTTATTTGTATTGATGGCTCATTAAGAGCCCGTTTTATTCTTCGGCCACCGGAGACAATAGTTTATAAACCAGTCCGGCCAATAGGGCACCAATGATAGGAGCGACCCAGAACAGCCACAACTGACCAATTGCCCAGTCGCCAACAAATAGTGCCTGACTGGTGCTTCGGGCGGGGTTGACTGATGTGTTGGTTACCGGAATGCTGATGAGGTGAATCAGCGTAAGCGCGAGTCCAATGGCTAACCCGGCAAATCCTTTTGGAGCTTTGGGATGGGTAGCGCCGAGAATCACAATCAGGAACATAAAGGTCATTACTACTTCAGATACAAAAGCAGCTAATACATCATATCCACCCGGAGAGTGTGCACCGTACCCGTTCGCGGCAAAACTTCCTATTTCGAAGCCTGGTTTTCCACTGGCAATGAAGTACAGAATGGTGGCGCCGGCAATTCCACCTAAAACCTGTGCCACAATGTAAGGAAGCAGTTCTTTTTTATCAAAGCGTCCGCCAACCCACAGGCCAACAGATACCGCCGGATTGAAGTGGCCGCCGGATATGTGACCGACTGCATAAACCATCGTCAATACGGTTAAGCCGAAAGCGATGGCTACGCCGGCGAATCCAATACCCAGTTCAGGATAACCTGCGGCTAATACCGCGCTGCCACATCCGCCCAGTACCAGCCATAGGGTACCGATAAATTCTGCTACAAGTTTTTTCATACGTCTGCATGTTTAGTTATTGGTTGATATCAAAAACTCTTCAGAACGATATCTCTGGGAGGAGGTTGGAATTGGTGTTACGGAGATTTCATCCGCTTATTTTTCAATTGAATAATTGATTCTGTCGATTACATTATTTTGATTGTCATCATCTCATGTCTGTTTCGGTTACAAGATGTTATCCAGACGGATATGTTGATTAAATTTATCACTTTTTGTTTTGCGATGCATCCTGTTTTTCGGATAAAACCTATTTTAATTGGAAATTTCGAACAAGAGTCTTTCATCACCTACTTTTGGTCAGTGTTGTTGAGGATCTTCGTCTTGTAGTCGTCGAGATGCCGAAGATGCCAAGAATACCTCTTGTTAACTCCCGGGCTATAGTATTAGTTACCGGGCTGGTCATGATTTTCTCAAATGAGCTTTTCTCAGCTGCTCTGCTTCTTTTCATCGTTCCGGATCTTTCGGCACTTGACTTCTGTTCCTCTTCCGCTTTCAGCATATTTTCAATTCGTTCCGTTAATATTTCATGGGCACTTTCACGGTCGACCGAGGTTTTATACTTCCCGATCAATTGGGAAGTATGAAGGATCGAATTGATTTCTTCTTGTGTAAGCACATCCATTCTCGAATAGGGCGGTCGCATCAGGGTGTGGACGATTGGAGTAGGGCGCCCTTTTTTATCCAACGATGAGATTAGTGCTTCGCCAATCCCCAACTCAGTAAGTAATTGTTCTACATCATACGTGTTGCTTTCCGGGAAGTTCTGTGCCATTAATTTAATGGCTTTTCGATCTTTGGCAGTGAAAGCGCGTAGAGCATGTTGCAATTTAAAACCAAGTTGACTGAGAATATTCTCAGGAATGTCATCAGGGGTCTGGGTAATGAAAACGATTCCAATGCCTTTTGAGCGAATGAGCTTAATAATGGTATCCAGTTGGTCGAGTAATTCCTTTGAGGCGTTCTTGAAGATGAGGTGCGCTTCATCAATAAAAATCATCAATTCGGGTTGGTCAACGTCTCCTTTCTCAGGAAAAACCTCGAACACTTCTGCCAGTAAGGCCAACATGAAGGCTGAGAATAGCCCGGGTTTGGACTGTACATCCGTCAGCCGGATAATATTAATCATTCCCTGACCATTGGTATCGAGCCGGCAAAGGTCTGCTGTATCAAACGACGGTTCGCCAAAAATTCGTGCTCCGCCTTGTTGTTCCAGTTGGATTACTTTCCGCATGATGGCCTGGGACGAAGTGATCGGAATCAGTCCATACATTTTCTGGATTTCATCTTTGCCTTCCGCGGTAGCGTAACGGAGAACGGTTTTCAAATCGTTTATATCGACCAGGGGTAACTTTTTGTCATCGCAAAACTGGAAAAGCATTGACATAAGCGAAGTTTGCGTATCGTTTAGCGAAAGTATCTTACTCAGGATGACAGGACCGAATTCGGAAATGGTACTTCTCATTGGCAAACCAGGCTCTTCGGAGATGCTCATGAATTCAATGGGAAACTGTTTTCCTTTCCATTGAATTTGAATATGTTGTGCACGTGCTTCAATCACTTTATTGGTCGTTCCCATTGCTCCAAGCCCGCTGATATCTCCTTTGATATCCATGACAAGAGAAGGAACCCCGATTGCGGAGAGCTCTTCAATCAGAACCTGCAACGATTTGGTTTTTCCCGTTCCCGTAGCGCCCGCAATTAAGCCGTGTCGGTTCAATGTCCTGGGGGTAAGTGTAACCTGCTTTCCGTCGACCGGGGTAGAATCAATCATTAATCCTCCCAGTAACAATGCTGTTTCGTTTGTCATATTGTGATTGAATTTTATAGGATTGAATGATAATATTATTATGATTATTTTTTATAGTTATTCGTTTGTTTGGCTATGAAAAGTTAATCATAAAAGCATAAAAAATAAGCACGTTAAATCTTATTTATTACACAAATTAGGTTTAACTTGTATCTCCAAGACATTTAAAATCAGTGTTATGATAAAAAAGCTAATCGGCGAAGCCCTGAATGCTAACGGTGCCTCTATGTTGGACGATTTTGGATTATCCTCTGACAAACAGGATAAGGCACTGGGGTTAGCAAAGGACAGTGTCCTGGGCGGACTAACCCAATCCTTCCAATCCGGCAATATCGGAGTATTACAAGAGCCTTTTCAGAAGGTTCTTCCAACTCGCTGGTTCAATCCATTGTGTCTACGTATGGTTCCAAACTCATATCAAAATTAGGTTTAAATGAGTCCCTGGCTAAAACCATCAGTACGGCCATTATCCCAATGATTTTTAATTATATCGGTAAAAAAGAAGACGCATCTACCGGGAATGACGAAGGAGTCAAAGATTTGTTGGGCGATTTGGTCGGAAGCAGCGTGAAGGATAAACTGGGTGGGATGTTAAAAGGTAAATTTAAAATTTAAAACGAACGAACATGACAAAGAAAATTTCTGAAATTGAAGGTATCGGACCCGCTTTCTCGGCAAAGTTGGAAAAGGCAGGTATCACAACGGTCGAAGGTCTTCTTGAAAAAGGAAGCACCCGGGCTGGTAGAAAGGCAATTTCATCCGGAAGTGGTTTGGATGAAGGTAAAATACTGGATTTTGTCAACATGGCCGATTTATTCAGAATTAAAGGAATAGGCAGCCAGTTTGCCGAATTACTGAAGGCTTCCGGAGTTGACACTGTCAAGGAATTACGAAACCGGAATGCAGCCAATCTGCATACCAAACTAATGGAAGTCCAGGCTCAAAAGAAACTTACCCGAGTGGTTCCCGGAGAAACGCAGCTGGAAGAATTCATCGAACAAGCCAAAAAGCTGGCTCCAATGGTGACGTATTGATACCTTGCAATAAGTGTTTCACTGAATACAGTAATTGTACTAATCCGGCGGATTGGATTTTACCTTTTTGTTATTTATAAGTTGAATCACAGTGTTATCCCTATCCATCATAACTGCAAGGATTCAGGGGAGATCAAAAAAACAATCATCAAGGAGGGCAGCCGTTTGCCCCTTCAATAGGTAAGCCGAACTATACGGAGTTAATAGAAGCGGTAATCAGCGAAACAAAATAAATGAAGAGACTGCTAACACGGCCTCTTCATTTTTATAGACTTATGTGAAATCACATATTTGTTTCAGTATGGGGTATTGTTTGTTGATGAAATCATGTTCTTTTTTCGCTCGAATATATCAGCTTAGTATTTCGATAGTCTTTCCATGTCACTTTCCCGCATGCCTGTTCAGTACATCAATTAATCCCGGTTTTAAAAACACTGAAAACTTCTATGGACACAAGTTCAATTTGATCTTTTCTACCCAGTTTGTCCAAATAAGTCTGAGTCATTTCTTCAAGTGCTAAAATCTAAGGATCTCCGGTTGAGAGAGGCTTATTTGTGGCGCTTTGCTAGCTATTTATACCGTTTTTCGCTCCTAATCTGCTCACGCTGGTATTACTTCTTTTTGAACATTCTGCCAATATTTCTGCGAATTTGTTCCATTTTCTCCAGTCCTTTGGTTAACGGGTCTTCAGAGAAGTCTTCGTATTTATCCGTCAGGTAATCGTGCTGGTATTGTTGCGGGTAGATAATAATCTTGTTGTTCTGTTCGAAGAGTTTCTCAAGTTTTATAAGGGCATTTTCGGTTTTCGACCGGTAGGAGATAGATCCTTTACGTGCCGAAATAAGTATGATAAAGTCGTTGGACCGGATTTCCTCCGCAAGGAGCAGCGAATTATCCCAGTCGGGAAATGCTTGATAAGTAACAGGTGTATTTAATTTCCTTCGGCTTATCTCCGAACGAATAACTTTCTGCGTCTTTTCATCTCCGTAATGAGTCAACGGAATGGCCAGCTCTTGTGCAATCCGAATGGTCTTTAGCAACCAGGTTTCAAATCCTTTTTCCTTTTCCGCCAACGGGAGTGAAACAACCACAATTCGGCGGTGCTCCACAAATGGCTTTTCAAAATGGCATATCATCAGGTTTTTATCGACGTCGTGAATAATGGATGCCACCCGTTCTCCTTTCATCTTATCCTGAAAACCACTGCTTTTGGACCATCCAATGATGATAATGTTCGCCATTAGTTCCCGTGACATCCGGGCAATGCCTTTTGCGGGTGTATGATCAATGGTGACTACCGGATTCACCTCGGTTTCGTTGGCGGCTCCTTGATTGACAAATTCGTCCAGCTTTTTCTGAGCTTTCAGAATATTCAATTCGGCTTCTTCGTCATCAGAAACCACCGAAAGAAGAGTGATGGGATGAGGAGATTTTTTGTTTTTCACCAGTAGTCCAAATTTGAGCAACTTTTCCATGTGTGCCTCATTCACTACCGGAATCAGAATATGCTCGGCTATAATGCGACTACTTTCCGGAATTATGGCCTGTTTGTCTTCAGTCAATAACACTTTTTTGGACGCTTTCTCGGTAACGAAAGAGGAGATAAGGCAGGTGACAAGAATGAGAACGATGGTGCCATTCAGTATATTTTCATCAATTATCCCGGCTTTGTATCCTACCAGGATGACGGCCAGGGTAGCGGCTGCATGGGCACTACTTAAACCGAAAATTAATTGCCGTTGAGCGGGGGTATAACGGAAAATGAGTTGCGTTAAAAAAGCGGCCAGCCATTTTCCAAACAGTGAGGCGATGGTGAGTGTTGCGGCAACCAGCAGTGCCATGGGGCCACTTAGGATAACACTGACGTCGACAAGCATGCCAACCGAAATGAGAAAGAAGGGAATGAACAGCGCATTGCCAATGAATTCAATACGGTTCATTAATGCTGATGAATGGGGAATGAGTCGGTTCAGGGCGAGTCCGGCAACGAAGGCTCCGATGATGGGTTCCACACCGGCAATTTCCGCCAGAAACGCGGCGAGAAAAACCACAAACAGAACAAAGATGTAAAGCGCATAATTCTCATTCTCCATGTTCCGGAAAAACCACTTGGCAATTCGTGGAATTACCCAAAACATAATTACCGCAAAAACCGACAAAGAGATAACGAGGCGAATCCAAAATGCGGAATTTAAACTACCCTGGCTACTTCCCATAATGATGGCCAAAATGATAAGAACAGCAGTATCAGTCAGAATCGTTCCACCTACTGTGATGGCCACTGCCTGGTTTTTTGAAACGCCCAACTTGCTGACAATGGTATAGGCTACAAGAGTATGAGTGGCAAACATGCTTGCCGTTAGAAAGCTGGCGCTAAAATCGTAACCCAGGATGTAATAACAGGCTGGAAAACCGACTGCTAACGGAAGAATGAAGGTGAAAAAGCCAAACAAAAAGCTTTTGTTTCTGTTGGCGACAAATTCATTCATGTCCAGTTCCAACCCGGCGATAAACATGATGTAAAGTAATCCGATGGTTGAAAACAGGTCGACTGCACTGTTTTGTTCCAGCAGGTGAAACCCATGCGGGCCAATCAGTACGCCAGCTATGATGAGCCCGATGATGCCCGGAACATTTATGCGTCTTAGCAGGATGGGGGCCACGAGAATAATGAACAGGATCAGAAAGAAGACCTGTACCGGATTTCCCAGCGGGAGTTCAAACTCGTGTTGTATATGCTCCAAAAATTCATTCATGGTGGTGTCCTCCTTTTTAGTCTTGCCTTTGCTCTATTACGCCATCGTAATGAATGAAATCGGATGAAAAAGTTGCGCAGGAGATAATTGCTTGAATGTTATTTTCCCTTTTCTTCCAGATGCTTATTCCTTAATATACTGCTTTTTGTATTTACAATGCAATGGTTATTCGGATATTTTTATCTGAAAAGCACGTGCTGTTACATTGATTGAACTGTTCTGGCTCTTTTACCAATATTTCACTGACCACAAGGTGATGATCATGGAAATAATGCCCACCGCCAATGTAATCCAGAGTTTGGCGGCATTAACTGTCAATACAACTTTGAAATGGGATTTTCTCAATAACACATACCGGACAAAAAAAGGAAAGAGAAACACGATGAGATATGCCAAAAAAGTGGTGAACTCGTACAATTCTTCCGGAATCCCTCTATATACAGCATATAAAAAGTAATCCTGAATGACAGCGGTCAGGAGAAAACATAAAGCCATGGCCGATGTGTCCTTATGCCAGTCTTCACGCGGGGCATGTTTCAGGCCATACAAAGCCAGATATCCCCAAAGTATCGTGCTGATAAACATGGCAACAATCCCGATGGTTTTACTGATAAGCCACGGGAAAACTACCAGTGCATTGCCAAACCAGTACATGGAAAATCCCAGGAGAATATACCACAAGACCCGACGGGAAAAGGGTGAGTGGGTATGAGCCGATTCAATATTGGAAGACACTTGATTTTTCATGGGTTTTAGATTTTGGTCAGGAATAAACGATTGAATAAAAGCGCCGGATAATGTGGCGAACATGTCAGGTGGTGACAGGATAGTGGACAATTTATGGAGTCATTTCGATTCATCCTCCAAGAGTATTGTTCGTATGACAAGTTACTTGCATTCGAGGATGATATGCAATTTTTGAGGTGAACTTTTTGTGCTAGAGATGTCGGTGAGCAGGTGGGGACTGCGGAAGGAATTTTTTCCACATAAAAAAGAAGGCTACGGAAGTAAGTCGCCTTCTTATTCGAAAATCGTTATTGATAGTTTTGAAAAAGGAGAAGTAAATATCACAGATCTATTTGCTGCGAATCCGGATATTACATTTCATCATCCGGAATCAACAATACCTTGCCTGCACTTTTTCCACTTTCCAGGTATTCATGTGCTTTTCTTCCTTCCGATAGTTTAAACCGGACGGATTCAGGAACCAAAATACTCCCGTTGCTTATCCATTCGAAAAGTTGTAAAGCGCGGGTTTGCCTTTCTTTTTGCGTAGTTAAGTAACTCCATAAATCTCCACCTGTTAGAGTTTTACTGGTGTCCATCAGCATGCGCGGATCGACTGGCTGCGGATCGCCTCCACTCATACCATAAAATACGACCTGACCACAATCTCTGGTTACCGCAAAACTATCGGTTAGGGTGGAGCCGACACTGTCGTACACCACATCAACTCCTTTGTTCCCGGTTAGGTTCATTACTTCATTTTTCCAATTGGTATCAAGTGTGAGTGCATAATCGGCCCGGTTATTCAGGATAATTTCCCGTTTATCGGCTTTCCGGGTTAACCCGATGACAATGGCCCCTTTGTTCTTGCACATCTGCGTAAGAAACTGGCCCACACCTCCTGCTGCTGCGTGAATCAAAACAGTTTCACCTGATTGTATTGTGTGACTATCGTTTGCCAGATAGTGCGCGGTTAGGCCTTGCAGCAATACAGAAGCAGCCAGCGCGTCGTCCACATTTTCAGGTATTGGAATGAGGTGTGCTTCCGGAACAGCAACATATTCAGCATTGGCAAAGGGAACATCTGCGAAAGCAACCTTATCGCCGGGCTTATAATCTGAAGATTTGGATTGCACCACGATTCCGGCGCCTTCGTATCCGGCAATGTATGGAGGATTTCCCATTAGATGATAATTGCCTTTTCTGCGATAGATATCGGCATAGTTTAATCCGATAGCCTTCATCTTCACCAACACTTCGTTTTCACGGATTACCGGGGTTGGTACCTCAATATATTCCAGTACTTCAGGCGTTCCAAACCGGGAAAATGTCAATGCATGCATATGGATGTAGTTTTATATTCGAACGAAGAGAGGGTGATCTCTCTATTCTTGAAAACATTATTTATTTCGTTTAATGACGGTAACGCGAAAACCGGAATTGCCAACCTGATGTTTAGTCACCTGGTATTCGTCAGCCGGAAGGTATTGCTCTACGAAAGGTAAATCGGGTGCATAATGAAAAGAACCTCCGGGTTTCAGCGAACGAAGAATCTGCATATACTGCTGTGCGTATGCCACGAATTCTCCATCTTCCCGCAGGTGGTGATGCTGAAAGTGATTGGAAAAACCCAGGTGGCTGATAATCGTTCCCCATTTCTTTTCTCCGTAAGGGAAAGTAAACCAGTCGGATGAAAGCAAATGTTCATCGTCCGTTAGATACCGGTCAAAGCCAATTGCATCGATTCCTTTTTCACGTAAATAAGTCACCAGCAGGGCATCTTTACCGCAACCTATGTCCAGAACTGGTTCTATTAATTGCGACACATCGAGTTGTAGAATTTCGATTTGCATTTCTGCCCGGTATCCGAAACAGGGAACATCTTCCACTTTCGTCGTATTGTTGTTGTATATCTTCTCCGCGAAAGCGTTGGTTTCTCTTAGCCAATGCATTATATTTTCATAATGGTTCCGAGCTATCGTTTCAACCGGCGTTGTTTTTTCCCTGAAGCAGGTGAGTAAATGGCTGTAAATGGCTCTTAATTTCTCCCGGGCGGCGGTGTCGAAATAGTAATACTGGTTGACCCGGTAAAATGTCTGCAAAACTTTGTCAACGGTATAGTCAAGCAGGATTTGCTCATCTTCTTCGCTGAGTTCTCCGATGTGCCCAATCGCATGGATGGTTTCTTCGATGAAGTGGAACGAAGGGGAATTCCTGTCGGAGAACAGATTCCGGTTTTTGTTCGATGCAATTTGCTTGTCAATGCTTTCCCGAAATTTGTCCATGGATAGAAATTAGCTAATTCAGTGACCAATGCCGATGTTGGCTATTTCATCCCAAAATTAAAGTTTTATGATGTCAGTGGCTTATTTGTCAGGTGAATTTATTTCCTGAAAAATCGCTCCACCGTTTCGTTAAATTGTTGAGGATGCTGGATGCAAACTCCGTGATGTGAGTCGGGGAAAATGCACAGTTCTGCTTTGGGAATAGCTTTGAATATCCGAATCGTGTGGCAGGGTTTGATGATATCGTGATCGCCGGCCATCACTAGTGTCGGGCATTTCATTGTATGAAGACTTTCGTCAGAAATGTGAGGCTGGTACAGCATCATTTTATTGAGAGCAATGGCTATTGGTGTCGCTTTCTTGTCGTGTTCCACAAAGTTTTTCATGTCAACAATATCGCGATAGGGAACTGCCGTAGAATCCGGAACGGTATTCGCACCGGAAATGGCCAGTTTTTTCACTTTGTCGGGATGTTCAATTGCCAGCAACAAACCATCGATACCTCCGTCGCTCCAACCAAGTACGTATGCTGAATCGACATGCAGTTGTTCCATCAGGGCATTGAAGTCGGAAACCATCAACCGGTAGGAGATAGTATCGGGAGAACCGCCCGATTTTCCCTGCAAACGACTGTCGATAGCAATGACGCGGTAATGTTTTTCGAAGAAAGGAATTTGATTCCGGAAAGCGTTGATGGAACCTCCGTTGCCATGGAACATCACCAATGGTTCGCCACTTCCATAGGTTTCATAATAGAGTTGAATGCCATTCACGGTAGCATAATGTCCGGCTTTCGGATTATTGCCGTAATTAATTTTTTCCGACTGAGCTTTCACTCCAATAGCACAAAAGAGGAAAACCAAAATCAATCCTGTTATTTTGCTCATTACTTTCCTGAATTTTCGTAGCACAAACATTCGCCATTGCGCCCGGGCAATGGCTGGCGGGAGATAAAAATAAACTTATTTTAAGTATGCCGATATATCGCGCAAGGTTTTCTGACGTTTGATGTCGACTTAGTATGGCTCAGATTTCCCGATTATTCTTTGAACGATATGGTGAATTTCGTTCCTTCGTTTGGCTTGCTGGCTACGCTTATTTTTCCGCCCAGACTGGTTATGTGGCTGTGTACCAAATAGAGGCCAATTCCTTTACTTTCTTTGTGATTGTGGAATTTCTGATGCAAGCCGAAAATTTTATCTTTCACTTTTTCCAAATCAAAGCCCTGACCATTGTCGGCAAAGATTAACCGGGGTTTTCCATCAACTCTTTCAGTATGTATCGAAATAATTGGCTGACTATGGGGTCTGGCATATTTAATTGAGTTGGTCATCAAATTCAGGAAAACACTTTCCATGTATGCACGGTTGAATTTGATGGTGTTCACCTTTGAGAAATCAGTGTGAATAGTTGCTTCGGAAGTTTCGATCAATGAATGAATAGATCTTTGTACTTTATTCAATACCTCAGTCAGATCAACTTCTTCCTCCTGGGCATGTGTTCGATGTTTTTCGCTCAATGCATCCACATAATTGTCCAGTGATTCTTTTAGATACTCGCCTGATAATTTTAAAATTTTGATGAGTTCAGCCGCTTCATCATCGGTGACCTTGGAAATATCCAGCATGTCCAGAACGGCAAGTACATTATTGACTGGCGATCGTAAATCGTGCGTTGTGGTGTACGTCAACTGCTTTAAATCTCTATTGGTGTTCGATAGCCTGGTCAGTAATGCACTCCGATCGGCTTCCAGTCTCTTTTTATGGGTAATGTTTTTAGCAATAGCAAAAATCACCTTGTCACTTTCAATTGGGTAGGAGGTCCATGATAGCCACACAATCTCTCCGCTCTTCGTCTTATATCGGTTTTCAAAGTTTAGAAGCGGTTTTGCTTTGGTGAGTTCATCCCGAACCTGATTGGTTGTGCGCTTGTCCGCGCAAAACACAAAATCGTTAATTGGCCGGGCATATAATTCCTCCATGGTGTAGCCCAAAAGCTTAGAAACAGCTGGATTTATTTTCTTAAAGTACCCGTCATATCCGGCAATGCATAACAGGTCCGGTGATAATTCAAAATAGAGTTCATAGTTAAAGTTAGTACTGCTCATTTCTCCCCAATGAATTGTAAAATCATCATCTTTTTCTTATCACTATCTGGCTTCTTAAAGCCTATGCCTGGCAAATTGCCTTGTATCATTGAACGAAGAAGATGAACAAAAGTTGTTACTGGAAAGAGGATATCAGTAAAAAAGGATGGGACTTTAGTTAATCCCAAACAAAACGCCATGAACCATCAGGTTGACGTTTCCATACGGTATGGAAAATGCCCTGAGATGTGTTTGTATTCCCCAATGAGTCGGTGACCGAGTACTGATAACTGCCGTAGGTGTATCCCAAATCGCCGGATGAGGAAACATCAACAAAATCGGGTTTCCAGGTAAGGCTTACCTTTTCTGTCGGATTTGGCTGTTGGGAATAAAAGGCTTGTAACGCTTCTTTGCCTTTGATTAAGTGGTTATTGCGTAATATCACAGCATCATCGGCTGCATAGGTGAGAAATGCCTTGGGAATTCCTTCTTTCTGAGCCATTTCGGCAAATGCCTTTTCAGTTTGCCTGATTTCATTTTTCCACTGTTCCATTTGATTTTCTTTTTCCGGTTTACAGGAAGATAGAAGGAGTAACGATATGAGTAGGGTAGGGATGAGTTTTTTCATGGAATTTATGTTCTGATACAGGTAATTGGATTATTGGTAACCAAGATAATGAGATTATCCAGAGTCGACAAGATGCTTTGAACGGCCGTCGGTAAAATGTGGATATTAATAGAAGATATATTTCTGTTAGTTGAAGGGCAGATGTGAAGTTTTATTGTGATAATAAATAAGAGTTTCTGTGTAATTATTAACGAGAAATTATTCATTGGTAATACATTATGTTTTACCCTTTCTTCTTTGTTTTTCATGTGCTTAAAAAACTGAAAATCAATTGCTAATGTAGTTGAATTGTGATAACTTTCTGTTTGCTTTTTGGCGAATGTCTAACCTTTTATCTCTCATGAAAACAAATCAAAAAAAGGGAAGCTATGAAAAAGAGTTCAATAACCATAAATGCAATTTTCTTTTCAGGTATAAGTATTGCATTATTTTTGATTCCCGCTTGTGAGAAGCTGGATAATGAACCTTCTGTAAATGTTGAGACTCAAGTCTTGAATAAAAGCAACATGCTCTCTTTATCAGAAACGCCTGACATCATCATAAATACCACCACAGATGTAATTGATTTTACCGGGGATCAATTGGTTGCTGATTTGCCTGGACCAGATGGCTTGATTTCACTGCGTGAAGCAATTGTTGCAGCGAATCAAACATCCGGAGAACAGATCATTCATTTTCATATTCCAACAAGCGATACAGGATTTGATGGTAGTATTTTCACTATCCAGCCGACAGAGCCATTGCCGGGACTTAACGATAACGGTATTAACATAGATGGTAGGTCCCAAACGCTTTTCTCTGGAGATACAAATCCGTTCGGGCCTGAAATTGTATTGGATGGGAACTTGGCAGGTGAAACTCCCGGCATTACGATATCCTCGGATAACAATACCATCCGTGATTTAGTGATTCACAATTTTATATACACGGGCATCCAGTTTAATCATGATCCTACCCATACCCATCCGATGAATGTTCAGATAGCTGGTTGTTACATCGGTACGGACGAAACTGGTAGTACAGCCATTGGTAATGGTTGGGAAGGAATCGCAGAAAATGGTTCGAACAACATGATTGGAGGCCCGGAGCCATCTGACGGCAATCTTATATCCGGGAATAATTTCCAGGAAGTTCAAATTGATGGAAGTGGTACCGTCATGCAACAGAATAGAATTGGAACTGATCGGACCGGCACGGTTTCGCTCAGTAATGGCAATGCAAACGGCATTGTTGTGGGAAGAACATTTGGTTGTGTGCAGGTACTGATAAGGGATAACCTTATTTCAGGAAATGGTGGGACAGCTATTCTTATTGAGGGGGCATATTCGGCAGGAAACACACTGTCGCGTAACAGAATCTATTCCAACGGGGGGCTGGGAATCGATTTGAATTCAGATGGTGTAACACTTAATGATGCGAACGACTCTGACACTGGGCCAAATAACCTGATAAATTTTCCAGTACTCATTTCAGCTCAAACAACTCCGGGAAAACTTGTTGTAAAAGGCATTATAGATACGCCAAATCCGGAAACCATCACCATTGAGTTTTTTGCCAATCCGGAACCGAATCCTGGCGGCGATCCTTCAGGTTATGGCGAAGGGGCCATGTTTCTGGGCACAAAAACTTCTAATCCACAGGGGAAATTCACAGCTGTATTACCTTCTGTTGCTCCGGGGACAATGATCTCCGCCACGGCCACAGATGCTGCGGGTAATACTTCTGAGTTTTCTCTAAACATCAAAGCTAAAGCACCTGGCCTATGATGAAGTACAACAAAGGGACATCATTATACTTAATACTAAGATCTTGAAGAAGGCCCATAGGAAGTTATTTTACTGGTTGGTCTTGCCAGTAATTACAGCAGTTGTGGTGGATGCTTTCATTTCAACACGTAGGTTGCCAGCACATGGTGAACATCGTAAACATTTACCGATTTATTGAATTGTTTCTTTATGCCGGGAGTCTGTTCGCCGGCAACCCAGATTTTCAACTCAGCATCCAGATCAAATGAGTCTGTTGCTTCAACACTAAACTGGGAAATGCTTTTGTAAGCAATGGATTTGTATTCGACCTTGTTACCAGTCAACCCTTGTTTGTCGATCAAAATCAGCCTTTTGGTCGTAAAGATGAACACATCGTGGAATAGCTTGAATCCAAGCTCAATACCTTCGCCCTCAATGAGGAGCTTTCCGTATTTCTTGATTAATTCTTCAGGATTTACTGTTCCTGTGCTTCCCAAAATCGATGAAAATAGTCCCATGTCGTTTTTATTTATTGGTTTGGCATTATGAGTTTAAGGTACTCAAAATATAGTATTTGTGGTAAGAAGTTTTAGCGATTCCAATATATGCACCGATAGAAAAATATTCATTTTGTACGCAGGGAAGAATTGAAAGATGAAGAATTATTGACGTTGGTTGGCTTTCAGGACAAGATTGAAAATGACCTGTAAAAATCATATTAAAAATATTTTTATGATCAACACAATTTTTGAATTTTTGCCCAGTTTAATATGAGGGAAAATATAGTAGTGCTTTTTTTCATATGCTCTGTCTGCATATTTTTAAGTTAAATAGATTAGTAAATGACTTTATCCTCATTTTCTAGTCTTGGGTCCAATAAAATATTTGTCATGCTGAAATTTTCAAACCTGAAGATCCGGAACAAACTCCGGATTTTGAGCGTCCTTTCTTTGCTTAGTTTAGTGGTACTGGGGTTTGTCTCCAATTATTTTTACCATACAGGGAAAACATTGAGCCTGATGATCAATGCGGAACGAATTCATAACAACACGTTTCAGGAGGGGATTGAGGATTTCTACAGATATCAGATGTCAAATGATGAAAAATGGTTGGACAGAGCACTGGCCGAAATGGATACAGCCAACCGGATGGCTTATAATTTTGCCAACATAGAAGAGTTGACCCGGCTGTCCAAAAAACAGTTCATCAACACCCTTTTTGATGTGTACAATGTTGCTTATGAGAACGATCGTTCCAACGCTGTTTTAATGGCCGACCGGCTCCGGTTGATGACATTCCTGAAACCTCAGGGTATGCTGAAAGCGATGACCGTTGCACAGAAAGGGTATGAACTGGGAGAACAAATCAGAAAGGAGGTTCTTCAGTATAAATCAGGTTCCCGTATGGATGTTGACCAAACCATTGATACCGATTTGGCCCGGATGAGAACCTTTTATAATGATTTTTCTGAAGCCATTTCGTTGTTGATTCGTCATACCAACAATCTTTTGTATCTCGGGATTTTTCTCGTGGTTGGTTTGTTGGTGTTACTTGTCGCTTCAATCTCTGCTCTTATCTCGAAATCAATTACCGTTCCTGTTTCCGAAATGGTGGATAATTTCAGGCTTATGGCAAAAGGCAACATCAATGCCGAACTTTCCATTCAATCTACAAATGAGATGGGAGAGTTGGCCGATTCCTTTCGACAAATTCAACGGGGACTTCGAGACGTAATTGCCTATACACGGAAAGTGGCTGAAGGGGACTACAGCAGCGAAATTGTCCCTCTTTCCGATGAGGATGAGTTGAGCTATGCGCTGAATAAAATGGTGGCAAAGCTTAAGGAATCAAATGAAAAAACGGAAAAGGATTCCTGGTTCAAATCAGGAATTAATATATTGAACGATCGCTTAAGCGGTAACCGGAGCCTGGAGGAAATTTCATCCCAGGCTCTTTCTTTTATCCTGGAATTTCTGCATTCTGACCTGGGAAGTATTTACTTATATGAACCCGATTTCCATAGGTTAAAGCTTCTGGGAACTTCAGGTATAAATCGGGAAAAACTAAATGCCATCGTAAAGCTCAATGAAGGAATTACAGGACAGGTGGCTTCCACCAAACAGATGCGCATTTTAAGTGATATCCCCGGAAAATCGTATGTTACTTATTCTTCAACCGGCGAATATAAACCCGGACAAGTGGTAGTTGTTCCTCTTCTTTTTAACAAAGCATTGGTTGGGGTTTTAGAGCTGGGTTCTATTCGCGAGTTTACCGAGCTGGAACTACAATTTCTGGCGCAGGCAGCCGAGATCATGGCAATTAATCTGCAATCGGCTGAAAGTAATCTTCAGACAAAGGAATTACTGCAGAAAACACAGGATCAGGCGAGCGAATTACAGGTGCAACAAGAGGAATTACGTGTTGCGAATGAGGAATTAATCGAACACACCAAGGTGCTGACCGAGAATGAGAAGAAACTTCAGGTCCAGCAGGAAGAATTGCGGGTAGCGAACGAGGAACTGGAAGAGCGAACCCGTCAATTGGAGATTCAAAAGGATGATATCAGCCATAAAAACAATGAACTAACCGAGATTAGCAACAAACTGGAGCTAAAAGCCCGGGAATTGGAACAAGCCAATCAGTACAAGTCAGAATTTCTGGCCAATATGTCGCATGAGCTACGAACTCCTTTGAACAGTCTGCTCATATTAGCCAATATGCTGATGAGTAATAAAAAGGGAAATTTGACAGACGATCAGGTGCAATCGGCGAAGATTATTCATAAAAGCGGAAGCGATTTATTGTATTTGATTAACGATATACTTGATTTATCGAAGATTGAGGCCGGGAAAATGAGTATCGTTTTGGAGCCGGTGAAAGCTTCTGAGTTAAAAGAGGAGGCATGGGCAAATTTCAAAGCTACGGCCGAAGACAGGAATTTAACCTTTAATGTGCAGGTTGCTCCAACTTTTCCGGTTGAATTGATCACTGACCGGTACCGGTTAATGCAAATCCTGAAGAATTTACTCTCAAACGCATTCAAATTTACCAGCAAAGGTTCTGTATCGATCAATTTTATGCCAACTCCGGCAAATACCCTATTTACAAGAGATGAGTTAACCGTAGAAAATACATGTTGTATTAAAGTAGCCGATACAGGCGTCGGCATTCCGAAAGAAAAGCTCGATTCGATATTCGATGCATTTCAGCAGGCCGATGGTAGCATATCGCGAAAATTTGGTGGTACCGGTTTGGGATTGTCCATCTCCCGCGAGTTGATCCGAATTTTAGGAGGGGAAATACAGCTGGAAAGTGAAACAGGTGTTGGCTCTGCTTTTTATGTGTACCTGCCATCCGATTTGGAGATTTCGAAACCTGCAGAGAAAGTAGAGGTGATAACTAAGACTGATGATAAAAGCGCTCCTGCTAAAAAAGAGATGACGAAAGCTTCCGCATCTGGGGAACCCGTTCTTTTCATCGACGATGATCGGGACCGGTTAGTTGATGGTCGGAATGTTCTAATTATTCATCCCTCGAAAGAGAAGGCAGGAAAGTTTTTGCATCAGGCACGGGCAAAGAACTTCCGGGCCATTGTTGCCCAAAACATCAATGACGGAATTGCACTGGCCGAAAAATATAGTCCCAGTGCAATCATGCTGGCCGTTGAGTATGCCAAAGGCCCCGATTACAATAGATTGAAGAAACATCGTTTCATTTCGAAATTGCCGGTTCATGTGATTACGCCAATTGATTACGACAATCCTGAAGAACATAACGAACTTAAAACGCTTGAAACCACTGAATTTTCCGATGCACTTATCGCTCTCGACGATCGTCTTTCAACAACCGTCAGAAAGATGTTGATTGTTGAGGATAATGAAATGACCCGCAGCGTGATGAAAACAATGTTGGCCGGTTTGGAGCTGGAAATCAGTGAAGCAGAAAAGGCAGAGCAAGCTTATTCAATTCTTTCCAGGGAACCTTTTGATTGTATGATTCTTGATTTGGGATTGCCCGATTATTCCGGTAAGGAATTACTTGAAAAACTGAAGTCAAATAACCAGCCTATTCCAAAGGTCATTGTTTACACAGGTAAAGATGTGTCACAGGATGAAGTGAAAGAATTGAATCGCTTTACGGATACCATCATTCTGAAAGGAATAAAATCGGATGAACGTCTGATGGATGAAGTTACCCTGTTTCTTCACCAGGTTTCCAAACGAATTCCGGGAGTTAAGGAGAATCCTTCAATTGCTAATGATATAGAGCTTTTTAAAGGTAAAAAGATTTTAGTGGTCGATGATGATATCCGTAATGTATTTGCGCTGGGACAAATGCTTGAAGAGCGTGATATGGATGTAATTGATGCCGATAATGGTCAGTCGGCGATTGATGTGCTGATGAAAAATCCTGAAATAGACCTGATTTTAATGGACGTGATGATGCCGGTAATGAACGGATACGAATCGATGCAAGCCATTCGTAAGATGCCCCGTTTTAAAGATATTCCAATCATTTGTTTAACAGCTAAAGCGATGAAGGAAGACCATAATGATGCACTGAAACATGGTGCAAATGATTATTTGTCGAAACCATTAGATGAAGACAAGCTCTTTTCGATGCTCAAAATATGGTTATATCAGAATTAAAATCAATAAAATCTAATTTGAAATTTAATAGATGGAGGCTAAGATATTAATCGTTGACGACCTTGTAGAAAACCTGATTAGCCTGGAGGCAATTCTAGAAGACTTTGATATTGAAATAATCAGAGCTTATTCCGGAGAGGAAGCCCTAAAATTAAGTCTGGCGGAAGATTTTGCGTTGGTTATTCTGGATGTGCAGATGCCCGGAATGAACGGATACGAAACGCTCGAAATGATGCGGCAACGCAAGAAGACCAAATATCTTCCCGTCATTTTTGTGTCAGCCATCCACCAAAGCGATCTGCATATTATAAAAGGCATCGAAACCGGGGCCGTTGATTTTATTCCCAAGCCAATCATTCCGGATATTTTGAGAGGAAAAGTTCGTGTTTTTCTTGACCTGTATCTTCAGCGGGTAAAACTGGATAATCTCCTGAAAGAGATGGAGGAAGCCAATTTGAACCTGAAAATTGCAAAAGATAAAGCGGAAGAAGCGACACGTACAAAGTCCATGTTTCTGGCCAACATGTCGCATGAAATACGTACTCCATTAAACGGTGTAATTGGGATTTCAAAGTTGCTGCAAAAATCGACAGCTAATAAAGAGCAGGATGAGTTGCTGCAAATCATTACCAATTCGGGAGAGAATTTAATGATGATCATCAATGATATACTCGATTTTTCCAAAATCGAATCAGGTCAGATTCAATTCGAAATCATCCGTTTTGACTTGAGGCCACTGGTTGAAAATGTATTTCAGTTGATGAAATTTAAAGCCCTCGAAAAAGGTATCGGGTTTACCTATTCCATTGCCGATGATGTACCGTCTATGCTAAACGGTGATCCCTATCGGATCAACCAGATCCTGATAAACCTGGTAAACAATGCCATCAAGTTTACCCATAAGGGGAAAGTGCAAGTGCTTGTCGAATTAGTTGATAGTTACGATGATATTTACCGGATCGTGTTTCGTGTTATCGACAGTGGGATCGGGATTTCGGATGAGAAGAAATCTTCTCTCTTCAGAGAATTTTACCAGTCTGAGTCATCCATCACGAGGAAGTATGGCGGCACCGGCCTGGGATTGGCTATCTCCCGGAATCTTGTATCTTTGATGAACGGCGAAATAAATGTCGTAAGTGAATTAGGTATAGGCTCCGAGTTCTGGTTCCGGTTACCCTTGCATAAAGCCGAATTTTCTGTTGAGGATTTGGACGAGCGTCATGAACATCTCCCTAAGAACATAAAGATTTTGCTGGCTGAGGATAATGTAATCAATCAGAAAGTATCTGTGCTGGGCCTTAAACACCTTGGGTATGAGTGCGATATTGCCAATAATGGACGAGAGGCCGTTGATATGTACCAAAGAACAAAGTACGACCTGATACTTATGGACATGCAAATGCCGGAGATTGATGGTCTTGAGGCTACCATTGAGATACGGGAATACGAAAAAAACAACCGGAATAATAAACCCGTATATATTGCTGCGGTTACGGCAAATTCAATGGTTGAAGATAAGAAAGATTGTATCCTGGCCGGAATGGATGCTTTTTTGACGAAGCCATTCAATGAGTCCGATTTAACCAATATTCTGTTTGAAGTAGCCAGAAGGGTATGTAAAAAGAATCTGACCGAACATGAGTCTGGAGTATAATGATTCAAATACTGAGCTGTTAAACATCGAAATACGTTTGCTGCTTGAAGGCATCTTCTTAAAATATGGCTATGATTTTCGGAATTATAGCAAGGCGCATATCCGGCGCCGGATACTGAATCATTTAGGAACCCACCATATCGAAACGGTAACGGAGCTTCTGGACAAGGTTTTGAGGAATCCCGATTTTTTCAGAGAGTTTTTGGACTCACTTTCTATCAACGTGACCGAGATGTTTCGCGACCCTGAGTTTTATCGTTCATTTCGGGAAAATGTTATTCCCAAGCTTCGGACTTACACTTTCTTTAAGGTTTGGCATGCCGGATGCTCGACGGGCGAGGAAGTATATTCTCTGGCAATCTTATTGCAAGAGGAAGGTTTATTGGAGCGATGTCAGATTTATGCTACTGATTTAAACCGAAAAGTGCTTGAAACTGCCAGGGAAGGTGTATACCAGATAGCTGATATGGAGCTCTACGAACAGAACTATCAGTTGTCGGGAGGGAAGGCTAACCTTTCGGATTATTATAAATCGATGTATGGTTCGGTCATGTTCAATAAAGAACTTTCTTCCCGGATTGTTTTTGCCGACCATAACCTGGTAACTGATAGTGTGTTTGCGGAAGTAAACATTATTTTATGTCGTAACGTTTTAATTTATTTTGAAAAAGATCTTCAAAATAAAGTGTTGAAATTGTTTTACGATAGTTTGGCCCCATCCGGATTACTGTGTCTGGGCACTAAAGAGAGCATTAAATTTAGTTCAGTGGAGAACGGGTTTGATATAATGGATGCCAAACAGAAGATCTATAAAAAGAAGCTTATTTAATGTTTAAGGCTGTTGTTGTTGGTACATCGTACGGAGGATTGGATGCTCTGAAGCTCATTTTCCCCCGGTTAGATAAGGACTTTCAAATTCCTATTATTGTTGTTCTGCATATTGGTTCGCACCGGAACGATGTTTTTGTGGATTATCTGAATGATATCTGTCAATTGGCCGTTAAAGAGGTGGATGAGGGAGAGTCAATTTTGCCCGGACATATTTATTTTGCACCCCCAAATTATCACCTGCTGGTCAATGATAATCTGACCTTTGCGTTGTCAGCTGATGAAAAGGTGAATTTTTCCCGGCCTTCTATTGATGTTCTGTTTGAATCGGCTGCCTGGGTTTACAGAAAATCACTTATTGGCGTGATATTAACCGGGGCCAATTCCGACGGTGCCAGTGGTATGAAAATCATAAAGCGTTTGGGCGGTACAACAATTGTGCAGAATCCCTCCGGAGCTATCTCGCCGGTTATGCCGGAGTTCGCTATTGAAGCGAGTATCCCGGATTTTGTGTTGGAGATTCAGAATATTGCTGAGAAATTGATCGAATTAGCGGAAACAATATAAAGACCAATAGCTGATTACAGAAGAATTTATCAACTATTGTAGATAGGTTGACCGGTGGTTTCAGAGGCAAATGAATTACCTTAATTTGAAGAGCTCTATCAGTTGTTTCCAGGCAAATACTCACCTTATTGCTACACAATTTATTTTAGGTGTAGGCGAAAGCCAAATACCGGAAGTTCTTCCTGCATGAAATCGAGATCTTTCGAGCGTTTGAAACCAAGATCTTCGTACATTTTCCAGGCAATCTGCATGGCTTTCGTTGAATGAATAATTACCTGTTCCTGATTTAATTCTTTGGCTTTTTTGATGCATTCGTTGGTCAGTAATTTACCTATGCCTTGTTTTCTGAAAGAGGGGGCAACCGCCAGTAGCCTGAAACCGGATGAATTCTTCTCCTGTGTTGCAGTGCCGCCTGAACCGTAGTACTGCATATCACTGAAATACACTACACCACCGGCTATTTTGCCTTCCGGCGAAACGGCCACGATAAGTTCTGTTTTTGGTTTCTTCGTCCATTCTCCAATGTTGGCCAGCAACTTGTAGTACTCGGGTTGTTCCGATTGCTTAGGAAATCCTTCCAGTTGTGAGTAAACTTGGACCATGAGTAGGCCTATTTCTTCAAGCTCTTCCGGTTTGGCATTGCGAATGGAATACATACACTGCATGTGTTTTAAGTGATGCTTTGAATCTTTTTCAAAAATATTGATCGGTGTTTCATTATTTGTTTATACTCCACAGTCGCCTGGATAAGCGCGAAGATTATAAACAGTCCACCAAGGTAATATGCGAATATGAGCATGAGTGTCCCCAACACGAGCAATATGGTAGCGTTAAATATCTTCACCCATAAATTGAAAACGTAGAATTGTAGATTTAAGTCATTGTTCTTGTCTATTTCTCCGACGAATTTCAATATAATCCTCTTGCCTAAAAATGATTTTCCGGCATAGTAAACGTCAAAATTTCCAAATTGTATTTTGCCAAAGAAGTCTGAAGCTGTTTTCGATCCATTTATCCGAAAATCATCGGGATTCTTAGAGAAATCGGCAATTTCCTGAATCTTAAAGAGAAAATCTTCAATATTTGAAAGATGAATTTTTTTAAGTCTCATTTAGCCAGTCGATTTGTTATACATTCCCCATATATTTGGATGACAATATTTCTTCTTTTACTCTTTCGGAATGGGCAGATGATGTTGTCGCAGGAATGATAATTTATCCCAGTATCCACGTTGAAACTTGATTTTTCCATCGATGACATGAAAGAATCCGCAGCCTCGTAATCCGAGTGGATCTTTCCATTCCAGAATGGCCCATTCACCATCTTCGAACAGATTTTCCACAATGCAAACCATTTCTGCAGTAGCAAATTCATTTGCAAACATTTCCCTGATAGCATTCTTCCCGTTTACCGGTTCATTGGCTACCTGATGATTGATGGCATCATCGTGATAGAGTTCTGCTATTTTGCCGGCATCTCCGGCGTTAAAAATTGTTACCCACAGTTGTATTACTTCTTTTGGTCGCATCGTTCAGGGTTTACATTTGTTGGTTTGTAATTCAGCTTCTAAGGTACTTATTTCCTGAAACAGATTAATGTTGATTATCTGCCATCCCTTTGTTTCGGAAGACTATTCCATGTAAATGTTTTTAAAAGCATGGGCAACAATGTTCCACTTAAACGGGTGAGTTGAGAAGATGAGGAAAGAACCAGTACATATGTCTGATTTTTGCAGTTTGTCGTACAAATCAATTGGTGGATTGCCTGATTATCATGAGTGGATATGACTGCTACTTCATTCCAGAAATTCACTCCAGCCGTTTCATTGAATATCTGCCCTTTGTGCAGTATTTCATGTTTTGGAAACAGAATTTCGAGACAATGATCAATATCCATTTCAGTGGGGAAAATAAACCCGGCAATGCTGTCCTGCGAAGCTGATTTGCTGGTTCCGGTAAAATTTTCTTCCTGCCAGTTAATGGACCAATCCTTTGGGAGAAAGAAACCTATATTTTTGCCGGGCGAATCGACCTGTTGAAATCTTTTGTAGTATCCTTCCGATAACCTGGAATATTGGTTTTCACCGATAAAAATATCAGATATCTCGCCGTTGCTTGTGAATTTGACGCTGACATTCTTGTAAAGTGACAAATTTCTGGTGACAGCAGTTCGGGGCGTAATGAAATCCAGCTTAAATCGTTCGATGATTTGGTTACCTTTCGTTATGGTTCCTTCGAGTCCCTCTTTACCCTTTGCTATGGACAAATGACTTCCTTGGTAGACCCAGTCTTCTCCGGCTGTTAAAAGATAATTTCCTGTGTATTTTGTCTCTTCTGAGGATGGTAATATGTAATTATTGCGAGTGGGATCGGGAGTGATGGGAATGGCATAATTCGACGCTGGTTCGTTCAGTGATAAACGAATGATATTGTTGGCTATGTTTACTAAGTTGGGATACTGGTATTTGTTGATGAATGTGAGATCGATGTTTGTCAGAAATGAAACGCCGATATTTCCCTCAGGAAATAACACGGTCATTGAAGACATGTTGCGACGGTTTCCACCATGAAAAATGCAATTCTTTCCATCGATTTTTCCGATAAACCAACCCATACCATAATGGAACGGAAGGTTTTGACCACCATCTTCTGTAGATATACCAGGAAAGGTTGAATACGGTTGCCACATCTCTTTTATGCTTTCTGGTGAAATAATCTGTCTTCCTTTGTATTGCCCATGGTTGAGCAAGCAAATGAGATAATGATCGATATCGGTCGCGGACGAGCGCAAAAGTGACCCTGCTGCCACATATTTGCTCAGTCCGTTTTCTTGTCGGTGAATCGGAATGGCTTGGTTGATCCCGGCATAATGACCGTACAAAACATGCAGGTCATCGAATTTGCCTGGATTGTTGGTCGTCCGTTTCATTTCAAGAGGTTTGAAAATGAATTGGTCCATGTATTCTTCATAAGGCATTCCCGAGACTTTACTGATTAACAGTCCGGCCAATGCAAATCCATCGTTGGAATACTCGTAACGTGTTCCAGGAGTAACCGTCAGATAAACTGATTCTATGGAGTGAACCAGCTTTTCTGCGGCTTTTTCCGGTTTTTCCACATCACTGATAAACGGTGCATGCAATCCGGAAGTATTATCAAGTAACATTCTTACCGTAATCTGATCGCTAACGTTTTTATTAGCCGTGTGGAACCATGGCAAATATTTGATCACCGGGGCATCCAAATCTATTTTTCCTTCTTCAGTCAGTTGCATTACAGCCATTGTTGTAAAAGACTTACCTAATGAACCGACAGCTGTAGAGGTAGATACTGTCATCGGCTGATTGCCATCGATATATTCTACACCATACCCTTTTGAGAAAGTGACTTGATCTCCTTTAACAACAACTACCGAGAAACCGGGCATTACATGCGAACGATATAATTGTTTCAGATAATCATCTATTGGATCGGATTTGGCCGTTCCAGCCATGATAACGAATTGTACAAACAGTAATAAGCGAAATATTTTCATTGTTTTGTTTTTCTGGATTTTCTCAGAGATTCTTACTCACTAACCAAAATTCTTGGGTGGATTTTTTCGAGATAACCAGATGCCAACCATGCACTCATAAGCGCCATTATAATCAGACTAATACCGGCTATCAGACTACCTGAAACTGAAAAAACAACAGGGAATCGAACGACACCGAATTCAGATGTAACTGAACTCAGCAACCATGGGCTCGCCCAGGCAACGAGCGGAATGGCAAGCAGCATTCCTGTTATCGTAATTATACTGGTTTTAATAACCATGATGTTTCGCAATTGCGTAGAGGTGAATCCGATGAGTTTGTATATTCCGATGGTTTTTCGGTTTTCCCAGATATTTAAGGATATATCGTTGTATACCGAAACAAACAATACTCCTGCAAAGAGGATCGCAATTAGCAACATGGATGCGCTGATGTTCTTTGTCACTCCCATGAAATTTAGCTGATCTTCAATGGTCAGTTCAATTTTTATGGTTTCTCCATATGTTCTAAACAGAAAGGTTTTGAAAGCCTCGGTCTGGGTTTTGTCTTTTAATTTCAGGGCATAGTGGTCCGGTTTGAAAATGGGATTGACAGCTTTGACTGCGCTGGTTAATAGACGGAAACCTTCTCCCATGTTGCTTACATCCTGATATATGCCTGTAATTCGCAGTGTTCTGGGTTCGTTTTCAATCAAAACATTTATACTGTCACCCACTGATTTACGTAGTCTGGTAGCAGTTCCTACACAAAGTGAAATCTCGTTTTTACTCCCGGGATGTTTCCCAATGAGATTGGTCAATCCAATTCGGGACGGGTTTTGTTCAAATACTTTTCCACTGATTTTTTGTGGCGGAATATTACCGGTTGCCGGAACGGTCACTTCGTAATAATTGTAGGCGACGGTCCCGGCAATGTGCTCGTTATTATTCATTTGTTGCATGAACTGTTCGTGGCGAACCGGCAAGACCGTTTCATTGGAACGATAAACCTGCAACTGAGAGTCGTCGAAACCCCATAATGTTTTGTATTTCGTCAGGTTATCGAACGAAGAGGAAGTAGTAACGGCAAATCCCAAAATAAAAGAGGTAATAATTAAACTGATGAGCGAGAATATAGTCTTCCGTGGACTGTCAACGAGAAAACCCCATGTGATCCAGTAAGTCAAGCGTAATTTCTGAATCGAAATTCTCGTATTTCTTTTGCTTCGTTGAATGTTTGTATCGCTGGCCATTGATTTCAGTGCTACAGCAGCAGGTATTTCCCCTGCTTTTCCTGTTAAGAAATAAACCAGCAAGAGGATGAATAGAATAAAGAACAGTGAAGTGCTGATGAATATGGGGAAAAAGGAAAAGTTGAAGTTCACCAGACCAATGGATTTTATCACAGAACGTAATATGGTATGTATCGCCAGGTAACTAATAAACAATCCGGAAGGGATGGATATTATCAATAAAAAAGCATATTGCAGTAGATAGATATTACTGATTTTTGCTGGAGTGTATCCCAGTGCCTTCAAAATACCAAATAATTGACCATCTGCCAGTACTGAGCTTATGGTTGAGGAGGTAATCATGTATACAGAAATGATGATGGCCAGCAAAGCAAAAATGATCAGAACCAGCCCTATGATTTTATAAACGCTGGTAAAAACCGATTTAAATAAGCTATACTGCAAATTGTTTCCGGAGTAGGCCATTTCACGATTAAAACGGGCCCATACATTGTCAATATCATTTTTGTTGTGCAGCCTGATGCCTTGCATGACCTCGTTCAGTTTCTGAGTCTGCACCATAAATGGTAGCATTCCCGGGGCAATCCAGATCCGGTTTGGATTGATTAAGCCGTTCACGTAATGAGGATCGATGACAATGGAAGAAACTATCAACGGAAACATGCCATTGGCCAGGGGAATGTTTAAAGTGTCACCTGTTTTCAACTGATATTTTTCTGCCAGATGCCGGGGAATCCATGTTTCTCCCCAGCGGGGAGCTTGCTCCTCAAGTCCATTAATTTTTAAAAGCTTATCATAGTTCTTCTGGTACCTGTCATATTCCGTCATCCGAACCATGATATCAACTTTTTGATTTTTAGTCATAAGCGGTTCGGTAACCAGATAATAATGTAAGGGTGGAGCCGCATATTCTACTTCCGGCTGATTTTGAAACCATTCTTTTATCATTTCTGCATCATTCTGCCTGATATCATAATAGAGAAGAATGTGGGAGCCCTTTAGTCTGTCAAACATGGCATCAAACGGACTTTGAATTCCGAAGAAAATGCCAATTGCTGTTGTCAGTAATGTTACAGAGATGAGAACACTGATGCCTATCAGGAAACTCTGCTTTTTTCGACGGCGGAGATTTGCCAGTACAACCAACCAAACACTTTTCATTTTACCACCCTTTTTCAGTTAGCCAACCCAGCAACGCTTTTTCTTTCTGTCGCTTGTTTTCATTTTTGTTCATCCGGTATTCGTCAACTATTTCTCCATCCCGCAAATACACGATTCGTTCTCCGTAGCAGGCAGCTTCAATTTCATGGGTTACCATAATAATCGTCTGACCATTTTTGTGAAGCGATGAGAAGGTCTCCAAAACTTTTTCGGTTGCGGCCGAATTCAGACTTCCTGTTGGTTCATCAGCGAGAAGGATATCCGGGGCATTTACCAATCCTCTGGCTATGGCGCACCTTTGCTGTTCTCCTCCTGACACTTGAGACGGATATCTGTCCTTTAACTTTTCAATGTCCAGTTCTTTCAGTAATTGGATCGCTTTCAGTCTCGCTTTCTTTCTGTTTTTCTGAATAAGAAATGCGGAGACCAATACATTTTCAAGCAGCGTAAGGCTGGGGATTAAATTGTTTTGTTGGAAGATGACTCCCAAAGTTGAGCGTCGAAACAGGGTTTTCTTTTTTTCGGTGGCAGGCAGATTCTGACCTTTCACCAGAATTTCACCTTGGGTTGCATTATCTAACCCACCCAATAGATAAAGGAGAGTCGATTTTCCTGAGCCGGAGTTGCCCATGATGACCACAAATTCGCCTTTTATGATATCTAAATTCAGGTTTGGGATGATTATGTTGACATGGTTACCGTCGACCCGGAACTCCTTTTGCAGATCTTTTGCTTGTAGTATTACCTCATTCATGTAGTCGTTGTTTTTGAGGTAAAACTAGTTTTCATCTATCCCAGAGTCGCTGCAACGTGAGAGTTGAGACCATTTTGCGGAAGTTGAAACCTCCTGAGTTGGGAATTGAGACCGTTATCCATAATTTTGTGAACAAATCATTCAAGGCAATGGAGGTACTTTATTTAGCAAGTAGTGTTTTGTCTCTGTTCTTTGTGTTAATTCTTTCGGGGAAGAAGAACAAAAGCCGTTCGGACAAAATTCTTTTTGTCTGGTTCGTTTTGTTGTTTTCCAACGTGCTTACCTTTTATTTGATTTCGAGAAATCTGGCTCCGTTCTGGCTGGTTGAATTTCTTGATAATTCGGTTTTTTTACATGGGCCTCTTCTTTGGCTGTATACTTCGTCGCTTACCGGGAATCTGGAGAAATGGAGTTCCAGTGTATTGCCGCATTTTGTTCCATTTACCGTCTTCTTTCTGGTTTCTGCCTGGCTGAATTATATCGACTGGCGTTATCTTAATTTATTCACTAACAGCCTTATCATTCTGAAATTTATCTCTCCACTCTATTATATTATACTTTCGTTGCGGTTGATTTTTCGCTACCGGGACAAAATCGTGAATATATATTCTGAACTAAATCATTTGGAACTTAGGTGGTTGTCTTCAGTTCTTTATGGCGGACTTGTTTTAATTGCTTTGGGTAGCGTTACGCTTCTGATTCATCATTTTACTTCGGTTAAAATTCCGCAATTTGGGGGTGAGTATTTGAATATAGCATATAGCATTTCTATCATAATCCTAGGCTACTTCGGTTTTAAACAGACAACGATTTTTATTCCGCCATATTTAAGAGGCAATGTAACGAACCCAAGTATGCAGGCTGAAAAGAAATTGGGTATTCTTTCCAAATCATTCGGCTTAAAGGATTCTGTTGAGGAAAAATTATATCAGGAATTGCTTCTGTTTATGGAAAGGGAAAAACCATATGTTGACAAAAATCTCACCTTATATAAGCTGGCCGGCCAATTGAATGTTTCTGAAAATAAGCTTTCTCAAATAATTAATAGCATTGGTGAAATGAATTTCTTCGATTTTATTAATGAATACCGGGTGAAAACTGTTATTTCGATGATGGAAAGGGGAGAGCACAGATCAAATACATTACTGGGCCTAGCCTTGGACAGTGGATTTAATTCGAAAGCAACCTTTAACCGTTCTTTTAAGAAGTTTACCGGCCTAACACCTTCTGAGTATCTGAAAAAGGTTCGTTATAATAGATTTTAATATCTGATTTTTCAATGAGCGATTGAATGGACTCCTTAAAACCAGGTATTAATCATTAAGTTGATCATCATTCTGCTTTTATCCGGATACTGGCGTCCGGCAATCCTTTACTCTTGGCCGTCAGTGTAATGTGCCCTTTTGTATCTTTCGACTGGACAATGGCCAGACATTTGCCGTGCCATGCCTCCATTTTATTTCCCTTGAAAGGTGTGTGACTGGTTTCATCACCGTTACCAACCGCGTTTAATGTGCCTTCACCGGTCACTTCAAACTCGATAAGGTTGTTGGCAAACGGAACGGGAATATCATTTTCATCCAGCAAAATAGCTTTCACATAAGCTACATCCTGTCGGTTGGCAGCAATCGTGTCCCGGTCGGTTATCAACTTAATTTTAGCCGGTGGACCTGCTGTTTGTACCTTGTAATTAACTTTTTCTCCATTGGATAGTGTTCCGATTGCTTCAAGAGTGCCTTTGTGGTATGGTACATTCCAGACAAGGAAAGCTTCCTTGTGTAAGTCCCAATGTTTTGAGCCAAGTGATTCTCCGTTGAGGAACAATTCGACATCGGGAACGTTGGTATAAACCTGTACTGCCAACGTATCACCTTCTGTGTCATGATTCCAGTGACTGAGCACTTTTGGCCATCCCCAGAAGGATACAGCCTGCGTATTCTTTGCTGATGGATCGGTTTCTACAGCAATGTAAACCATGGGTTTGTCGGTCCACAGGGCTTTTCGGAACCAATAGCCTGGTTTCTTGAATCCACAGATATCAATCATGCCACTGGTGGAACCCCGCAATGGCCAGCCGTGCCACTCATACCATGGCTCGCAACCGGTACCTCCCTGGCCAATGCCTGCTTCCCCCAGGTAGTCGAAACCTGTCCAGACGAATTCGCCGGCTACATAATCTTCAGTTTGTCCGACCACCCAGTCTTCATAGGAATGCATTTGCCGGCAGTCGCCTGGTTGGTATGGATACATCACTGTTTCTGTGCCCAGGATGATTCGGTTGGGAAATCTCTCGTGATCTTCTTTGTATAAGGCTTCCCAGTAATTATATCCAACTATATCCAAATGTTGGCTGAAACGATTGCTGTTTACCTGGGGCATCAAATTGCACGCGGAGGTAAATGGGCGTGTCGTATCAAATTGTTTAGCCACGTTAACCAGTTTTTGTACCAATTCTGGTCCTCTTATCGTGTCGAGTTGTTCCGGGACTTCATTTCCAATACTCCAGGCAATAATGGACGGATGATTCCGATCACGCCGAATCCAATTGCTAACATCTTTTTGGTACCAGTTATTAAATTCAGGAGCATAGCCGGCCTTTGTTTTACCGACAGTCCATTCATCAAATATCTCATCGATGACCACAAAACCAAGTCGGTCAGCGGCATCCAGCAGTTCGGGTGCAGGCGGATTATGGCTCATTCGAAGCGCATTGCATCCCATTTCTTTCAAAATCTTCAGCTGGCGCTCGAAAGTGTAATCAAAACAAGCGGCTCCTAGCGGACCGCCATCATGATGATTGTTGACACCTTTCAGTTTCATATGTTTTCCGTTCAGGAAAAATCCTTTATCGGGATCGAAGTGGAAGGTCCGGATGCCGAAGTTTGTGGTATAACTGTCCTGTACCTTTTTATTGGACTGTACCTCCACTTTTAGTTGGTATAAGTAAGGATTGCTTACCGACCATAATGTGGGATTTTCGACGGAAAGTAGTTGAGCAACTTTTAGTGTATCATTAGATTTGATGGTAATGTCCGAGGTCAGCTCACTTACCAGTTCGCCTTTTTTATCCGTCAACGTTGTGATGATACGGCAGTTTTCATCATCGGGATTTTCATTGATAAGTGAGACATCGACATTGATATTGGCATTGGATTCGGTAACAGAGTTAGTTCGGGCAAAGACACCCCAATGAGCGAAATGTAATTTACCTGTCTTTATCAGCCATACATGGCGATAAATACCTGCTCCGGTGTACCATCGCGAGTTGGGTTGTTCGGAGGTATTAACTTTTACGGCCAAAACGTTTTCCTGCCCGACAGGATTCAGATAAGGAGTTAAATCATAATAGAAGGATGAATATCCGTAAGGGCGGATGCCCAGATAATGCCCGTTTAACCAAACTTCGCTATTTCTGTAAATTCCGTTGAAAAGCACAAAATATTTACTTTCATCGGTATCATGATCCAGAATGAAATGCCGGCGATACCAACCAATCCCACTGTAGGTAAAGCCGCCTCCTTTTCCGCTGACATTCGATGAATCAAAAGGTTGTTCGATGCTGAAGTCGTGAGGCAGGTTCAATTCACGCCAATCAGCATCGTCGTAGTGAAGATTGCTGGCTTCGGGATAGTCGCCGAGTGCGAATTTCCAGTTAAAGTCAAATTTGATTTGGTTCTGCAATGATGACCTGTTTGTGCAGGAAAAAAGAACAAAAACAAGGAGGATGAATATACCCCAAACGACTTTTTTCATAGGATTGGTGTTAGCTTAGGGTATTAAAGTTACAATAAAATGTGAGGGAACAAATGATGCTATTCCATCATGGCGACAACGCGGGCCGGCGCAGCCGATGCTCCAACAATTTTCAACGGGAAGACTGCAATTTTGAAACCAGAATAGGGGAGTGCTCCCAGGTTGACCAGCTGTTCCATATGGTAATATTCTTTATCTTTTCCCACCAGGTGAGCTTCCCAGAATAATTCCGAATTGCCCGATTCCTTCGCTTTTTCAATCATATGTGGAAGTGGTAAGTCCCATCCCCACGAATCGATTCCCATCACTTTGATGCCTTTATCGATGAGCCATTCGGTGGCTTCGGCGCTCATGCCTGTTCCTATTTTATGGAAATCCTTGGTTCCGTTGAACTTGTCCCTTCCGGTTCTGACCAAGACAATCATACCTTTTTTGATCTCAAGATTATTTTGGGTTAGGAAACCAGCAATATCTTTCACCGTAATGGGATCAAAATCGGCTTTATGCTCCATATCAATGACCAGTCCATCGGCATAACATAATTCTAGCGGCATCTCATCAATGGTTTTGGCTCGTTTACCTTCAACTGTCGGTGCATAATGCCAGGGGGCGTCAATGTGTGTGGTAGAGTGAACTCCCATTTTTTGAATGGTATCATCCGCCCATCCGGTAAAATCCTTTGGGAATAACTTGAACGGTAAGCCCAGCATCCGGATTAACCACTTCGCTTTTCGGTGCGGTTTATGCTTGATTTTTACCTTCATAAACCAGGGATCGTTCGGATTGTATTGAATGGGCTTGGAAAGATCGACTATCCGCATATCATGTCTGTTTTTCGGTTATTTCCTGTAGTTGTGTTCCGAAAGTTAACATATTCAATTTACAATAATTCCCTCCCAAAACAATTTTACCTCATTCCCGTTTAACATCTCAGACAGATAATTTGAAATTAGATATGCGTAAATTTGCTCTTAACCCATTTCGTCGGAAAATTGCTTCCGGCTTACTTTTGTTTGCTGTACTTTTCGCTTTGAATGCGTGTTCCTCCGACAATTCAAATGCGCCTTCAACCTCCGTCAATCCGTTTGCTCCAACTGACGGCTCTTTTAATCACAACCTGGGCCCCGGAGCTTCAGCACACGAATTTCTGGCATCGGATACTTATACCCAGCTGGTTGTGGAAATACAGTACATGGAAGGTTACAAACCAACAGCTGATGCTATATCGCAATTGAAAACATTTCTGAATGACCGGTTAAACAAGCCCTCCGGAATATCATTTATTTACACGCAAATCGCGCCTGAAGGAAAAAGTACTTACACGCTTGATGATATTTCCAAACTGGAGGTAAGTAATCGTACCGAGTTTACTGACGGGCAGAAACTGGCTGGCTATTTTTTGTTTCTCGATGGTGGTTATACCGAAGATACTGACAAATCGAAAGTGCTGGGGGTTACGTATCGTAATACCTCGGTGGCGATTTTTGAAAAAACTATTCAAACATTGACCGACCAACCAACCGAACCACAACGATATGTGTTGGAAGCAACCGTTTATGAGCACGAATTTGGTCATGTGCTTGGGTTGGTTAACAATGGTTCTCTTATGCAAACTGACCACGAGGATGCATCACACTTGCATCACTGCGACAATTCCAATTGCCTGATGAACTGGCAGGTTGAAAGTGGAGGTGTTGTAGGGAATTTGTTCGGAACCAATCCAATTCCGACACTCGACCAAAACTGTTTGGACGATTTGAAAGCAAACGGAGGTAAGTAATTCGTAAAAACATACTTGAAAGAATCAACTTCTTTTACTGAAGTAAAGCCTGGTTTCGCCGGGCTTTTTTTGTGATGGAAATCAGCATCTCTTTTCGTAAATTTCGATTTCTGACATTTGAGGACCTAACCTGCTGAAACATGAAAAGAAAACTGGTATCCGTAATTGTAATCATTTTAGTAATGATGGTGAGTCAAACTTCTGCACAGGAGCAAAATAGATTGCATGTAAAATTGGGAATTGCCGGCCTCACTCATGGGCATGTTGGCTGGATTTTAGACGCCATGAAGAAAGGCGATGTCAATGTGGTTGGAATTGCTGAAAGTAACAAGGAAGTTGCCGAGCGTTATGCAAAGCAATATGGATTCCCGATGAGCATGGTTTATCCGTCATTAGAGGAAATGGTTGCCAAAACAAAGCCGGACGGAGTGACTGCTTTCGGACCTATTTATGATCATTTGCATGTGGTGGAGGTTTGTGCGCCATTGCACATCGATGTGATGGTGGAAAAACCGTTGGCTGTGAATGGCGAACATGCACAAAAAATGGCAAGGTTGGCTCATGAAAACGGAATTAAATTGGTGACAGATTATGAGACGACCTGGTATCCAAGCAATCATTTGGCTTATCAAATGGCTGTTGATGAGAAGAAATTGGGTGATATTCGCAAAGTTATTGTCTGTGACGGGCACCAGGGACCGAAGGAAATTAATGTACAGCCGGAATTTTTGGAATGGCTGACCGATCCAAAACTGAACGGTGGTGGTGCGGTGGTCGATTTTGGCTGTTATGGCGCAAATCTCATAACCTGGGTAATGCAAAATCAGAAACCGCTGACCGTTTCTGCTACGCTGCAAACAATGAAACCGGATGTTTATCCCAAAGTGGACGATGAAGCAACAATCATCATAACTTATCCGGGCACACAGGGAATTATTCAGGCGTCGTGGAACTGGCCTTTCAGCCGGAAGGATATGCAGATTTTTGGCCGAACAGGGGAATTGTTTGCAGCCAACAGGCATGAAATAGATTACCGGTTAGCCGGAGAAGATACTGAAACGAAGAAAGAGTTGCCCGAACGTTTAGCCCCTTACAATGATCCGTTTGCCTGGTTTGAAGCGGTGATAAGTGGTGATATTATTGTTCAACCAACCGATCTCTCATCGTTGGAAAACAACATGATTGTTGTGGAAATTCTGGATGCGGCCCGTGAAAGTGCCCGCACGGGAAAGGTCGTTCAGTTGTAAAGCTTGTTTTCGGCGGGAAAGTTGTTTAATCAGCTTCAGGCGATTCTCCCATTGAGTTTCGCAGATTGATGAGTGTTGTGTTTTCAAAAGGAAGATAAGTCTGTTCAAAAGGCTCTTCGCAAACGGCCCGGTAGATGGATAGAGTGCGATCATCTGTTGTATCGAAATGTGTGATCCCGCAAATCAACTGAAGTATTTCTTCTTGAGTGGCTCCTGTTTCGGAAGCTAAAATAATTTCACGTAGCAGGCTTCCTGCAGATGAAACACTCAATGATTCTCCTCCAATCGCCAACATCCTGTTTATTACCAAATTGACTTGTTCCTCCTGAAGATGAAGTTGCTGTTTTTTCATAGGTTACCTTTATTATTCCAGTTTACTCTTCTTTTTGCACATGCGCCCCAAATATACATCCCTTTCGGTGGAAGACAAATATGTTGTATTACATATTGAATTTCTGTTATTTCTTTGCTTAAGAACAATCAATCACTAAGGTGCAGCTATGCTCCCGTTTTATATATTTTCCAGTAAAGGTGATGTGCAATTACTTTTTAAATTTTATTTGGTTTCAAGGTCGATTCTATATTTTGTCAAAGTGAATTTTATCCATATGTACGCTTAAACTAACCGATTATGAGGAGAACGTATTTCCTGTTTGTTTTCTTATGCTTTAGTGTGACTTATTTGCCTTCGGTGAAAGCACAACCTCTTGATATTACATTAAATAGTCATTGGTATGCCAAACGCCGGGCAGATGTTCAGGTGGATGGTACGGTAATTACTTCACCCGGTTACCAACACATCGGATGGATGGAGGCTGTGGTTCCGGGAACAGTTTTGACTACGTTATTGCACAATCATTTGGTGCCCGATCCTTTTGTAGGACTGAACAACAACGAAATCCCAGACATTCACGATGTTGGGCGAGATTATTATACTTATTGGTTTTATACCGAATTACCGAAACTGGATGTGAAGAAAGGCGAGCAGGTTTGGCTCAATTTCAGGGGAATCAATTATGCAGCCAATATATTCCTGAACGGGCAACGGGTGAATAAAGATACACACGAAGGAATGTTCTTGCGGGAGAAATACAACATTACCGATTTATATCATCCCGGAGAGGTCAATCGGTTGGCAGTGTTGGTCGAGCCTCCGTTGCCGGAAGGTGACGCATCGCGTGGTCAGGGCGGAGATGGAACCATCGCCCGGAACGTGACTATGCAATGTACGGCTGGCTGGGATTGGATTTGTCCTATGCACGATCGCAATACCGGCATTTGGGATAAAGTGAGTGTGGAAGTTACCGGTCCGGTTGATGTAAGCAATCCTCATATAATAACAAGAGTTCCGGGAAAACGAACTCCTGGTGCCAGGCAGGAACCTGCTTTTGTAAAGGTGTCATCGGAACTGAAAAATGCTACGGGTATAAAGCAAACCGGTTTATTGCAGGTTGCTTTTAACGGGAAAACTTATTCCCGAAAGGTAACTTTGCAACCTTACCAGAAGACGGAAGTTGGTCTGGATGAAATTAAGGTAACTGCTCCGAAACTTTGGTGGCCCAATGGAATGGGACCACATCCGCTTTATACCTTGAACGTTTCATTTGTTGAAGATGGTCAGGTTTCTGATGAACAAGCAGTAAATTTTGGTATTCGTGAAACCAGTAGCTATTTTGATGAGAAGGTTGCAGCGAGGGTTTTTCTGGTGAACGGTCAGAAAGTGTTTATCAAGGGAGGAAACTGGATTGCCTCGGATGCGATGTTGCGTTTGTCGAAAGAACGATACGACGCAGAAGTTCGCTTGCACGCGGAAATGAATATGAACATGATTCGGGTTTGGGGAGGTTCCATTACAGAGCGGCCTGAATTTTATGATGCCTGCGATAAGTATGGCTTATTGGTATGGCAGGAGTTTTGGGTAACCGGCGATTGCAACGGTCGCTGGCCTGACCCACTCAAAAAGGAATCGCAAACTCGCCGGCATGCCTACCCGGACGACCATTCTCTTTTCCTGAAATCGGCAGAAGACCAGATTAAAATGCTGAGAAACCATCCGAGCCTATATCTTTGGTGTGGAGGAAATGAATATACTCCGGCTGATGATATCAATGTCGCACTACGAGACGATATTATTCCCAAGACCGATGGTACCCGTCTTTACCTGGAAGAATCAACCGGAACACAGTTGATGCGAAATACAATTGGCGGAAACGGCGACGGTCCTTACGGCATTCTGGAGCCTGATTGGATTTTTAAAACGAAATCGTACCCGTTTAACCCGGAAATTGGTTCCATCGGGATTCCCAATATCGAATCTCTGAAGAAATTTATTCCCGCCAGTGATTTGGTTCCGCCGAAAGGCAACTGGGTTCCCGAATCGTGGCGATATCACAAATACATTCCTTTGCGCGATTTTCCCACCCGATATGGAGAAGTGAAAGATATTAACGATTTCTGCCGTAAGGCGCAGCTGGTGAGCTATGAGCAATACAGAGCGCTGCAGGAAGGTTTTAACTTCCGAATGTGGAGTGACTATACAGGGATGCTGGTTTGGAAAAATCAAAATCCGTGGACGGCTCTGCGGGGTTTCTTCTATGATTATTATCTCGATTATACAGGTGGATATTTTGGTTATAAGGAAGCAGCACAACCTGTACACATTCAGTTGAACCTGAATGATTCAGTGGCATGTGTAGTGAATCAGACGGCTTTCATGCAATCAGGACTAACCGCCACATCAACGATTTATTCTATTCATGGAAAAAAATTGAATGAACAATCCGCAGAAACAGATGCGGCTGCTAATTCTGTTACGATCTTGGGAAAAGTTAAGTTGCCCGATAATGATCCGGATGAAGTTTACTTTTTACGGCTGACTTTGAAAGACGAAGATGGTAAGCAGGTTGATGATAACATTTATTGGCTGTCGAAGAATCCTAAATCCTACGCTCAATTGAACCAATTGAAGCCGACGAGTGTGACGTTGCAATCAGAAAAAACAGCTGATGGGAAATACAGCATTCGCATTGCAAATCCCGGAATGGAGACCGCTTTTTTTATTCGATTAAAAGTATTGGATGAGACAACCGGTGAGTTGGTATTGCCAGTCTTCTTCAATGAAAATTATTTTACCATGTTACCGGGAGAGGAGAGAAAAGTCGTTTTGGACCTTGGCCAGCATTTTGGTCACTTGAATATGGAACAGGTGAGATTGACAGCTGATGGTTGGAATGTGAATGAAGTGCAATCTAATTTGCCCTAACTATTTGCTGTAGGACCAAAAAACATCCGGAGTGCAGTGTGGGAAACTGCACTCCGGAATACAGACAACAAAAATTGGTTTTAGGAAGTATTTGGGAAAACTGAAGAGTCAGGATTAGGAGAATGGATTACCTGTGATTGATATTTTTCTTGGGTTCTTTTGTTTACGCCTGGACAAACGGTTAACCGGCGGCTCCTTATCGAATTTGGTAAATCTTGAGTTTTGCGAAATAAACTCGGGTACCAACGCTTTCATTCGATTAACCAGTTTCTCTTCATCTTCCAGGTGCACAGCAGAAAGCAGCTGTCTGATGCGTTTATTCACATCATCATACTGGTATTTTCGCACCTCAGCAATCATTATTTTGGGATGATGAGTAGGCAGTGTGGTTTCTTTATTGGCCAGGAGCTCTTCGTATAGTTTTTCCCCCGGCCTTAATCCCGTGAATTTTATGGCAATATCCTGTTCAGGAATGAAACCCGAAAGTGAAATCATTTTTTTTGCCAGATCATAAATTTTCACCGGTTCTCCCATATCGAATACATAGATTTCGCCACCATTGCCCATGAATCCAGCTTCGAGAACCAATTGACAGGCTTCGGGTATAGTCATGAAAAACCGGGTAATGTCGGGATGAGTAACGGTTACCGGACCGCCGTCTTCAATTTGTTTCTGGAAAAGTGGAACCACGGAACCGTTGGAACCCAGCACATTTCCAAACCGAGTGGTGATAAACTGAGTTGAGATGCCGTTTTTTTGTGACAATGCCTGGATGTAGATTTCGCAGATTCGTTTTGAGGCTCCCATCACATTGGTTGGGTTGACGGCTTTGTCGGTCGACAGCATCACAAACTTTTTTACTTTGAACTGGACGGACAAATCGGCCAGCAACAAAGTTCCTCCTATATTAACCCGAATAGCCTCGTATGGATGTGCTTCCATTAAAGGGACATGTTTATAGGCCGCAGCATTAAAGACAATGTCGGGTTGGTACTTTTCGAAAACTTTGTACAGGCGGAAAGGATCACGTACATCTCCAATAATGAGCTCAAAAGAGATTTTTGGGAATTTGGATTTTAGTTCATTTTGCAGATTGTATAAAGGTGTTTCGGCTTGATCATACAAAATTGCATGGCGAATGTCGAAAGTCATCAGCTGACGGACAATTTCTGAACCAATAGAACCGGCAGCTCCGGTTATCAGAATAATTGAGTCTTTAAGTCCTTCCTTTATTTTGTTGATTTCCAGATGAATGGCTTCACGGCTAAGCAGATCGGCAATCATCACATTTCGTATCTGTTTTGAGTTCAGTTGTCCGTTCATCCAGTCCTTGACGGCGGGTATCTGTTTCAACTGTATGTTGTTATCGAGACACATTTCCAACAACTCTTTTTTTCTGGTCGCCGAAATATTCGGCTGGTTGATGGAGATGATAACTTCCTGAACCCGTTCTGCTTTAATTACCCGCTGAAAGGCTTGTCTTGTTGAGTATATCGGAATATCGTTCAGCCTTTTTCCGTTAAGGGTCCGTTTATCATCGATAAATCCGACTACTTTGTAACCTGAAATTCGGTCGCCTTCCAGTACTTTAAGGGTAATAAGTCCTAATTCTCCGGCACCGAAAAGCATGACATTTTTTAGTGGACGCGTAGGAAGGAAGCAATATTGATAAGTTTCCTTGATGACGAGCCTACTGCCGACCAGAAGAACTGTGGTGGCAAAGAAGTGAATCAACGTGACAGAATAGGGAATGACAAGAAATTCCGTACGTATTGAGGTTCTTGCGATCATCGACAACAGAAGAAGGCTCATGGCCCCTGTCGACATGGCGAGCACGAGTTTAACAGCGTCCTGGATGGTTGTGTGCCTGATGATACCGCTAAACGAGCCAAAAAACAGGAAAACGCCGATGTATACAGGCAAAGCAATCAGGAAATGACTTGTTGCCCGGTGAAAGTCAATCTGGGCCGGTTCGAGGTTAAACCGGAGCAGATAAGCCAAAATGAAGCTTATTCCGGTCACAAACACGTCCATAGCCAGTACCATTCCTCGCGGAACGATGTGATGGATTAGGAATTTTTGAAGTAGGTGAATCATGGCAAATTTACGTGGAAGGTTTAGATTACTGGGGTTGTATTCCAATATCCTTCAGGGGAAGTACGGGGTATTTTGGGTGAAGCAGCCTTTCGTAGCCTGTTGAAGGTGGTGCTTTCATGGTAAATGTATAATGGGTTATGTTTCCTTTATTGATTCGGAATCCGCTTGTTGTTGTAAGGTGTGGCGCACTTCTCTCCGGTTGAATATGCGGGTGATAACTTCGGCAATGCGTAAACGGTCTGAATTGCTCAGATTCGAACCACTCGGAAGACATTGTCCCTTTCGGAATAATTGCTCGGATGTTCCGTCACCATAAAATGGATATCTGCGAAAAACGGGCTGCAAATGCATCGGTTTCCAAAGTGGCCGCGATTCGATATTTTCAATGGCAAGGGCGCGACGAAGCATCTCACAGGTAATTCCTCCTGTCTGCCTGTCATCGATGGTAATAGCTGTCAGCCAGTAGTTGGAGAAAAAACGATCATCCGGTTCCTCCTGAAAGGTTATTCCCGGTATACCGGAAAACAGTTCGCGGTAGAATTGATGATTTCTTCGTCGCTGGATGACGCGTTGGTCAATCACTTCCATTTGTCCCAAACCCACGCCGGCCGTTATATTGCTCATGCGGTAATTGTACCCGATAACACTATGTTGGTAATGAGGAGCCGGATCGCGGGCTTGTGTGGACAGATATCGTGCTTTGGCTGTTATTTTTTGGTCATTGGACAACAGTGCGCCTCCTCCCGAAGTGGTGATGATTTTATTTCCGTTGAACGAAAGAACTCCCATTTGTCCTATGGAACCAAGGGCCCGGCCATTATAACGGCTGCCCAGGGCTTCGGCTGCATCTTCTATCACCGGAATTTGATACTGGTTAGCTATTTCCATTATCTCTTTCATCCGGCTTGGCATGCCATATACATGTACAGGAATAATGGCCTTGGGTTTTTTTCCTCGTTTGATGCGTGCTTTGATAGCTGTTTCAAGCCAGGAGGGACTCATATTCCAGGTTCCGGGTTCACTATCAATCAGAATAGGATGTGCTCCCTGGTAGATGATCGGATTGATAGTGGCGGCAAATGTCAGAGAGGAGGCAATGACTTCGTCATCCTTGTGAACTCCAAGGATAACGAGAGCCAGGTGTAACGCTGCAGTACCGGAACTTAGTGCTGCAGCGTCCTGCACCTGATTGTAGCGGGCCAGCACTTGTTCAAATGCATCGACATTGGGGCCCAGTGGAGCCACCCAGTTGGTTTCAATTGCCTCTAAAATGTAAGTCAACTCGTTGCCTCCCAGGTGTGGCGATGATAGCCAGATTTTTTTCTTCATCATGTTTAGGTCGTGAGGTTATATATGTGGTGAGATTGGTTCTGTTTGTTGATTCGGTTCTGTTATTTGTTCTTTTTCGTTTACCGGAGCTTCGATCTTATCTACCCAGGCTTCTTTCCAGAAGAAAAAACAGTTACGATCGCACTGACTTTTATAGCCAGGCATCTTGCCGGAACAATGCAAGCCTTCCAGTAAGATGGTCGATCTCATTTTCCGCATCTTGTAGTTGGCTTCATCGAGGAAATACTCTACCCGTTTGACGACTTTGGTTTCAACGCCGCAATACTGCCACATCTCAGGCATGACGACACATCCTTCCAGTTTGTTGTTTTCATCAACTGTTTTTAGTATTTCTTCTTTCGATTTAATTCGGACCCAGTCGCCCTGTTTTAGCGGACCTGTGGGTTTTTTGACAATTTGCGGAGCGGGTTTGGCAATCAACTTAGGTGTGGCTGATGCTCCGGAATAATGGGTTCGGAGTCCCAGAAAATATTTGACTTTACGGAAATACAAATAGAATTTGATTTTCCGTAAAAATGCAACGATGGCTAAGTTGATTCGTAACCCGATGGGGTCTTTGGCAAACATCTCCTCAGCATGTGCAAACTGACAGTTTTTATCTCTCTCTGTTTCCATACGACGATCGGTTTTATAGTGCAGATGAATAGGTTGGTGAGTGGAATCGAATATTCCGGTATTCAGGAAAGTATTCTGTATGTTGAATATCCAGTTTATTTTGTTGGATATGAATTTTTTTCAGGCGAGACAATTTTTTATATACATCGGGTAGATGAATCTTTTTCCCGGTGTGAAAAGATACGGTCTCTTTGGAGAACTTTGTTTTCATTCTCAGCAAACTGTCATCGGGTGAAGCCGAACGGCCTCCACCCAAAATGAAATACCGGTAACCTTGTTTTCCGGCCCAAGCCGATGCTTCATGGAAAAGAGCCATCATGGGCGATAAATGAAGATAAGCAGTGTTTGTCCCGGCAAGGTGCGCATTTGCGAAGGCACCACCGGTAATGACCAGAATTGAGGCAATGATTTTATTATCGAGACGGGCATGAAAGAAAGTGATGTTACCGTTGAGTAATCTCATCATGTTCTCAAAGTATTCTCTTGAGAAGTAATAATATCCCGAAGCTTCGTTTCGCGACATGGTTTCGGTGTAGAGCGGATAAAAAGAATCGATAGCTTTTGGCGAATTATCTATTTCGATGATAACACCTTCTTTGGCACTTTTGCGAATGCGATTACGGCATTTTCGGTCGAAATCATTCCACATTTCTTCCTCCTGCCTGGAGGTGTCGATGGCTACAACCTCATTATACAGACTGACATTTATTTCGGTGTCGCATCCTTCCTGTGTTTTTAACCAGGGATGAAAACGAACAAACTCAGAAACAATGTGCTGTTTTTGGCAAAGGAGATGGAATTTTTTGAGGAAATCTGTCATCGAAATGGTACATCGGTCGCTTTTGAGATAACCACCATAGCCGTATGGCGATACAATGTCGTAATAGGTTTCTCCGAGGTGAACAAATGGTTTTAGGTCATTTATTTTTCTTTTCAGGTACGGAAAGAGGATATAGTCACTATCGTCTTTCAGATATACGAAACACGTTGCTTCGCCTTCATCATTTGCTTCACTTATCAAAGCATATTGTGGATAAAAACAAATGTCGCAGTCGGTTATGTTTGCGCATAATTGCTGCCATTCCCGAAAATCTGCTTCGGTTCGGGCCTTCAATGTTTTATAAATCATGTGGTGGTTCCTTTAAAATATTCCATTTTTTCGGGGTGAGGTGCATATATATCTTCCCTTTTGAATACCTTACAAATGGTGATGTATAGGATTTTGATATCTAAGAGAAAGGAAAGATTGTCAACATAATATACGTCGTACTCAAATTTCTCTTCCCAGCTGATTCCGTTCCGTCCGTTTACCTGGGCCCAACCGGTAATGCCGGGTCTGACTTCGTGTCGTCTAGCTTGTTTGGAGTTATACAAGGGCAGGTATTGTTTTAACAATGGCCGGGGCCCGATCAGACTTAGTTCGCCTTTCAAAACATTTACCAACTGAGGTATTTCGTCGAGAGATGTGTTGCGTAAAAATTTTCCTGTTCGTGTCAGCCTCAGGTGATCAGCGAGCAATTTACCCTCGTTGTTCCGTTTATTATTCATGGTTCGGAACTTGTACAACCGGAAAAGTTCTCCATCCTTACCGGGACGTTCCTGTATGAAAAACGGATTACCGCGGGTGCTTACTGTCATCCAGATAATCAATATGAGAAAAACGGGGCTTAGCAGGAAAATTCCGACAACAGCCAGCACAAAATCAAGCAAAGGTTTGAACAGATACCGGTACATGTAATCCCATATTCATGTATTCGAGCAGGACTTTGTTTACTTCGGTTACCTCAAAAATATCCACAGCCATTTGGCGGCTTTTGTTGCCCATGGCCTTGACTTCATCCGGATGTTCTATCAGGTAAATCATTGCATCGGCCAGGCTTTGAACATCCCGTGGCTTAACTAACAGCCCGTTTTGTCCGTGCTTTACTGTGTTTCGGCAACCAATGGCATCGGTGGTGATAATTGGGCGACCGGTGGCCATAGCCTCCATTATGGAACGTGGTATGCCTTCACGGTAGTAGGAGGGAAGAACAAAAACGGTCGATTCCTTCAGGTATGGCCTAACATCGCTGGTGGTTCCACGGTAGAGGAAAATACCCTCCTTTTCCCAGTCGCTTATCTCCTCTGGTGTGATGGCATCGTCGCAATTAAGGTCATATCCTCCAAGCAGTTCAAATTCGACGGAAGGATATTTCTTTTTTACGATACGGGCTGCATCGGCATATATTACGATGCCTTTTGACCGAAGGAGCCTCGAGACAAGCAGAAAACGAAATGTTCCATACGGGAATGGCTCTTTGGTAAAATAACGTGTATTGACTCCGGAACCCATGGTTACCTGGGTAATGGCCGGCGAGTTGATGTATTCCTTTTTCAGGAAAAAGGCTACATCCTCATAATTCTGGAAGAATAATCCATCGATGTGTTTCAGACTCATGCGGTAAAGGATATCGATGATTCGCAGGGTTAATTTTTGAGGATGAATTTCATCTTCGTTGGCGATGTACCCCAAACCGGATATGATGGAATATCTTTTTAGATGTTTGAAAAACCGACCTGCCAGATTTCCGTAAACAACGGGTTTGATGGTATAGGTTAGCAGATAATCCGGCTTTTCTTTGATAAGAATTCGCATGATAGAAAAGAAGAACAACAAATCTTTAAACGGGTTTCTTCCGTTCCGATCCAGCGCTAGCGGATAATATTTGATGCCCAGTCGGGAAAGCTCTTTCCGGACAATGGGTAGTTCTGGTGGGGCTGCGGCAACAATGCTGAAACCCCGGTTTCGGAATTCCAAAATCAACTCCTTTCTGAAATTTATCAAAGAGAAATCGTTGCTCGCGATAATGACAATTTTCATTTCATCAGGTTTTATCGGTCAGAATGATTTGCCGGTTATAAAGTAGTTGCAGATGCGCTGCTCGTTACCGGTTTATCACTGACTTGCAGGAGGTGAAAAAAGTTATTGAGAAATAATAGCAGTACCTGTTTTGTACAGAGGGGAAAGCGTATAATTATTTAGTTTTCGATTTTTACAGATGATTTTACCCGGCGATAAAAGTTTTCGCGGCGATGGCTCAGAATTTGATGTGTGAACGAATGGGCAACATCCAGATTCCTTTTGGCCTGTTCATTCAGCAGTGCCGAATCTGCAATCAGATTTTTTAGTGTCTGGGTCAATGCTTTTGTGTCGCCTGGCGGAACAATAACACTTTCATCCAATAATTCAGGAATTCCGCCTACCCGACTTCCCACGCATGGTAAGCCCCGTGCCATTGCTTCTATCATGGCTCTTGGTAATCCTTCTGTTTTGGAAACCAGGATAAAAATATCGGCTTGGTCAAGGTAAGCCCGCACATTTTTACCTGAATTGATTCTTCCTTCGAACGAGACATAATCTCCAATTTCAAGTTGTTGGGAAAGTTGTACCATGTCGTCCATATATTTCCCATCGCCCAACCATGTTAAGCGGCATTTTATGCCATCTCTATGCAGTTGCTTAACAGCCTGAAGTACGATATCCGGTGATTTGTACATCTGAGCCAGAGCTCCTACCGAAATGAGATTGATCTCTTTGGTATTTCCGTTATAGTGTTTTGGTTCTTTGGTAAAAGCCTCTTCTGCAAGTGACACATTGGATGCGTGTGTTTGAAATTTGTCGACTGAAGCCGGATACCGTTCCTGCAAATAATCTCGAGTAACATATAAAGCGGCCTCGGCCCTGGCTACTATCTTTTTTAAATCCGTTTTAAGTTTCCACCGAAGAATGGGTCTGAGAGGGTGTTGAATTCCATTGGGGCCAAATGCATCAAACGGATCACCCACTACTTCTACTCCATATGGAATCTTTTGTCGATTCAGTAACCGGCTCATAATGGTGCCTATAATGCTGGGTACCCGTAGTATATATGCACAATCGTGGCAAATATGTGATTTCAGCTCTTTTCTGATAGTAACGTATTTTTGTGTAAACTGCATCATTCCGGAATAGTGCGGAAGTGGCCAAACGGTAATATGTTCATTCTCCACCTGGTTGTCTTCGGGAAATGTTCCTTTGGCATCCCGGACACGGGTAATTACATGTACGTGATCAAATACTTCCAGATAACGCTGAAACATGCGTGAGGAAAAGTTGCCTCCTACACTGTAAATTTTTCCATCGGTTGCCCGGACAAAAGGGGCTTCATAAACATATATTAAATCCATGGAAGCTATTTGAATCGTTTCACTCTGTGGGTTTAACCACATGTCGCTCTGACACCAACCACAAAAGAAAAATCGGGATGGTTAAGCGTTTGAAGAGGAAGAAACCCATATTATCGAGATCGGATAAAAAAGCAATGATGATAAAATTGAAAATAAGTGGCACGAGAATGAGCCGAATATCATTATTGTGAAGCATATTGACAAAACGTTCTGCCAGAATTACAATGGCGGCGAAAATCAGATATGAAAGGTAGGCTGTCGACAAACCGAAATTGAAGACATATTCGCCAAACACGCCAAATATTCTGGTTTTACTACCGTAGAGATAATCGGCACCAACTTCGATTTTTGAAGGAACATCGGTGAAATGATCGGAAATAATGGATGGAAACATTTTAATTACATCGCCAAAATATTCCAGTCCCCAGTATTGAGGAAAACCATCGACATAATTCCGGTAAATGACGAAACTTTGAACATCACACCGTCCAAAATCCCCGATAAGCGTAGGAACGATACCGTTTCCATATCTGGCGTTGTATTCGAAAAGTGTTTTGAAATCCATATCCTTCAGCAATAAAATTGCCTCGAAACCAATGAGTTTGTATACCTTCCCAATGAGCATAAAAACCATTCCAAACGTGAGTGCCAGTAAAATTTCCCGGAGTTTAAACCGGTACAGGTAAAGATGAACCAGGAAAAATCCGTGGAACATAGTGAATATTGTATTGCTTCTCCGGCCTTTGAGACCGCCGAAATAAATACAGGCCGCGAAGAGTAGAATAAAGAAAATATAGATTTTGAGCGAGGATATATTTTTCTTTCCAAGATTGTTCAGAAAGAACCAAATAATAAACAGGATAGGGAAAATCTCAGAGAGAGTAAACAGGTACCCCATTCCTCTAAAAGCGTCGGCACGGGCTTCTTCGTATGCCCTGATATATCCTGAAATGCCGCCAAACTTAGCATACACCATCACTTGTGCTGCAAAACTGACTAGCATGAACAGTATGATGATGTAATTTCTACGATGATTGAAAAGCCAGATGGTTTGTGTTAGCCGTGGCTTGCTGAAGGTAAATTCCCGTATTGTCAGAAATAGAGTTAGTCCGATTAGATTAAGTAATCCCCATATTAACACCCAGTTTTCCCATCTGGGAGGATGATTCGGTACCCATGGGAGCCAAAAGTCTTTCAGAAAGTGAAAATTTGGTGCAAGGAAAAGTGAGTTCAGGAAAATGATGTATGCATAGAAGTCGACTCTTGACAGGTAATTTTTCTCTGAGGCAATGTCAATGATTTTATAGATTATCATGATTCCCATCATATCGACCGGAGCCAAAAACCAATCCAGTGGTACCTTCCCTGAATAAAGAAACAAGACCTGAATAGCAGCAGCAATGAAAACTGCCAGTATAAAATGAAGACGGTGCACATATCGCTCATGATAGCTTGCCGGCAAGGAAATAGGCGTTAGCAGGATATTGGAGTGATGGTTGAGCATGAGTTAGCTGTGAATCAATGATGAATAGTGAAGTTTGAGAAAAATCAATTTATTGTCGATGGTTGCTGATAAAGATGACGGTAAAGCAGCCATTCTGATAAAACAATTCGAACAATATAGGCTGTGATCGTGGCATAGACGATACCCGTTAGTCCGAAAGGTTTGACGAAGAACAGCAGGCATATCATATTGACCGTAAATACAATGCCATGAATCCATGGCTGCGGTTTGAAGATTTTCAGAGCTGTCAGAGTTTGGCCGGCTGACGATGAATAGTATACCAAAATTCCCGTAATCATCAGAAGTGAAAAGAGGTGCTGATATTTTGCGATTTCGGCTGAAAACAGGATTTTCAGAATAAGCTCACCTGCTGCTATGCTGGCGAGATAGAGAGAAAATCCGGTAATAATACAGATGATGGAGAAATAGAATTTCAACCGTTTCACCGATTTCCAGTCTAACTCTTTAGCATATTTGCTGATTCGTGGTATGAACGTCTGTCCAATAGCTTGAATGAGAACGTCTCCCATTACAATCAGGTATGCGAGAGTAGAGTAGATGGCCTGCTTTTCAGTTCCCAGGCTGATTTCGGCAATGTATTTAGCCACATTTCCGTTTAACGCAATAATGAGCCTGACAATGGCCAACGGAAATCCCACTATCAGTATGGTTTTGGTAATGGATCCCGACAGTAATTTGATTTTACCGGTTACCTTTTTGAGAAAATGGTAATCGACAAAGTAGATAAAACCGATGCACATAACCAGGTAGATTAGTAACCCGGAAACAAGACTGTGAAACAGCAGAATGCCGATAAGGACAGAGGAAACAAATCCCAGGCCTTTCAACATGAGTGAACGGGCAATCATTGACATGGATTCCTGTTGCTGCAATTTGCCATGGATAATGTCAGTAAAGGCTTCGATTGCTTTTATGGCGCTGAGGAGTAATAGAATCGTAAAGAAGGTTCCGGCCCCGAAAAATGCGCCGATCATAAGAACAATCAGGAATCCCAGCGCTGTGGAAGCGATTCGGATGGTGAAGAATTCCGAAAATTCCCACCGGTTTTCAGCATCTGTTATCAGCACCGAGCGCAACTGAAAATTCATAAACATATAAACAGGCGTGGCTATTGCCAGAGAAAGAGTAAAATATCCCAGTTCCTGAATGGTTGTCAACTTGGAGAGAATGGATAATACCAGCCACTGGCAAAAGGCGTAGAAACCGTTTCCCACGAACATCCATGCGACGTTTCTTCGCAGACTTTTTACATGTGTGGTGGCAATAACCATGCTGTTTTCCCGCTTTCCTTTTTATTCGTAAACAGTAAGCGATAATTAGATTGTTTCCTTGCAATAATTCTTAACTAACCGGAATTTGCCGCTTCGCTCCTTGGGAATTTCCGGAACATAATTGAATTGAATGTCGATTTGTTTTCCCAAACGGATGCGCAACTCTTTTATCAGCTTTCGTTCATCCACTTCATTCCGGTATTCATCGGTTTTGACGATTTGTACGTGGATGGCATCCAGATCATTTTGAATGATTTGAAAACGTTGCACCCCTTTCACGTGCTTAACCGAATTGGCGATATTTCCCTGACAAACCTTGCCGGTCTCCCTGGAATAGAGGCAATCAGTAAACCGGCCGTGTATTTTTTTCACCACTGGATAACGCAGATAACAGTCGGTTTCTTTTGTTTCCAATTCAATTAAATCGCCAATTCGGTATCGAACGAGCGGAGTTCCTTCTGTTGTGAAAGATGTAACCACTAATTCGCCAAAGTTGGAAGGATTGTTTTCTGAATCAAGCACTTCGAAGATTCCGGAAGTCATCTCCATATGCATATGCCCGTTTTTGCATTGAGTGATGAACGGAGCTCCTTCGGATGATGCATACTGGTCGTAAACTCCGCACCCGTAAAACATCTCCATGGCTATCCTATCACTTTTCAGTAACATCTCTGCTGTGGGAAATATAGCTTTAGGCCGGTAATTCAACTTGAGACCGGCTTTCAATCCACCTTTGGCAATTTCGGCCAGCGAAGAGGTAATGCCACTGAAAAAGGGAGGTTGGAACTTGTTGAGGTTATCGATGTAATAAGGAATATTTTTTTGCTGAATATAGAAAGTAGAATAAAACCGAATATTATTCCGGTAATCCGTTTTCCAATAGCGATGCCTTGCTGTATCTCGCTGACTTAGCAGATCTTTTCCTGTAAACCAGGCCGTTTTCTCACCAAACTTAAATCCGAAACGGCTACGGAAATGTTCTACCATAGCAAAACGCTCCTGAATGTTTCGGGGGGTATAATATACCTGAAGTGAAACACCGGTGGTTCCTCCCGTTTGGAACTTAACTGCACTGTGCGGATTGATTGTACATACCTCCTTAATATTTTTCTGAAGTTCTTCTTTGGTCATAAAAGGAAGTTGCCTGAAACGGTTCCAGTCCAACCGGTCGAAATCCAGATCCAAACCTTCCCATTTTTTGTGATAATATGCCGAATGTTCATAGGTTTGTTTCAGAAAGTAGCGCAATCTTTTCAGTTGTTCTTTTTCAATTTCTTCGGGGGACCATTTTTCAGTTTGTTCAAAATATTTCCGGAAGTTGGGGTATTCTCCGCCATGCCTGATACGATATTGCCGAATATTGTACAGACTGATAAGCAGATTAGCCAGGGTGTGTGGTGAGGATTTGTAAATGTACTCGTAAAGGTTTTCCATTTTAAACGTTTTGGTTTAGAATCTGAGAATTAAGAATGAGGGGGAGACATAATTCTTCCTGATATTTGTGATGCAATACCTTTCACCGGGAGGATTAACCGATGAATGGGGATTGCTAGATGGTTTCTTTACATTCGTTTTTTACCAGGCGGTACTTGCCGCTTCGTTCTCTTGGAATTTCATCCACATAGCTGAAATGGATGCCTATTTCTTTTCCCAGCCTGATACGCAATTCTTTAATGAGTTTTTTTTCCTCGATCTCTTTAATGTATTCTTTGGTTCTTACAATCTTTACCAGGATAGATTCGAGATCTTTCTGTACGATCTGAAAACGGATAATTCCTTTTACATTCTTCACTGAATTGACAATATTACCCTGGCATATCTTTCCGGTTTCCCGCGAATAAAGGCAATCACTTAACCGTCCGTGTATACTTCGTACAACGGGATAATTGAGGTAGCAATTGGTCCTTTTCGTCTCCAGTTCAATCATATCGCCTATCCGGTAACGAACCAGTGGCGTACCTTCCGTGGTAAATGAAGTAACTACTAATTCTCCAAAATCGGCCGGTTTGTCTTGCGAGTCCAGCACTTCAAAAACCCCGGTCATCAACTCGGTATGCATATGACCATTTTTGCACTGGGTGATGAATGGCGCACCTTCCGATGATGCATATTGGTCGTACACTCCACAGCCATAAAATTTTTCCATGGCAGAGCGATCTTCTTCTAAAAGCATTTCTGCTGTGGTAAAAACGGCCTTAGGCTGGTAATTCAGTTTGAGGCCGGCTTTTAGTCCGTCACGCGCAATTTCGGATAATGAAGAGGTGGCACCACTAAAATAGACTGGCTGATAACGGTTGAAATTTTCGATATAATATGCTACGTTCTTTTGCTGTAAATAATAAGTTGAATAAAACCGGATATTGTTGCTGAAATCTGTCCGCCAGTAACGGTGTTTGGTGACGTCATGCGGATTTAACAGATCGCGGCCAGTGAACCAGGCCGTCTTTTCACCAAAGTTAAAGCCAAAACGACTTCTGAAATGATCAACCATCGCGAAGCGTTCCTGTATATTTCGTGGAGTATAATATACCTGAAGCGAGACACCGGTAGTTCCACCCGTTTGGAATTTTACCGCCGAGTGCGGATTGATAGTGCAAATGCTTTGTATATTTTTCTGCAGCTCTTCTTTGGTCATAAACGGAAGCTGCTTAAATTCTTCCCATCCCAGGTGAGCAAAATCAAGATGCAAATTGTGCCATCTTTCATGATAATATTTTGAATGCTTATACGTATAGTACAGGAATTGCCTTAATCGTTGCAGCTGTTCTTTTTCTGCCTCTTCAGGCGAAAGTTTTTCGGTCTCCTCGAAATATTTCCTGAACGCCAGGTAAGCTCCTCCATGACGAATCCTGTACTGCCTTACATTGTAAAAACTGATTAGGAGGTTTGCCATTGAGTATGGCGAAGATTTATAAAGCTGCTGGAAAATGTTCATCAGGTTTTGGATTGGTTTTAGGATGGTTGTTTACAAAGAGACTTGCTTTCTATCTGTTTCAATATTATTGAATGTGGTTTTTCTCTAAACAGTAATTTTTAATGAGGCGGAATTTTCCATTTTGTTCTCGTGGAATATCATCAACATAATCAATCTCAATATCCATTTCATTACCCAAACGAGTTCGCAATCCCTTCATTAACCAAATATCATCTTTCCCGATCTTGAATTCATCCGTTTTCACCACTTTTACCTGTATTGAATCAAGTTCATTCTGGATGATCTGGAAACGAAGTACACCATTCACATGCTTGACTGAGTGAACCATATTGACTACCGATAATTTCCCTGTTTCCCGGGAGATGACACAGTCGTTGGTTCGTCCGTGAATTGTTTTCACTATCGGGAAATTTGATTGACAATCAACTGGTCCAGATTCCATTTCGATCAAATCGCCAATTCGGTATCGAATCAGCGGGGTTCCTTCTGAGGTAAACGAGGTGACCACCAGTTCTCCGCAATTTACGGGTGTCTGCTGGCAATCCAATACCTCAAAAATACCTGACATCAGCTCAGTATGCATGTGTCCATTTTTACATTGAGTGATGAATGGAGCGCCTTCGGATGAAGCGTATTGGTCGTAAACACCGCATCCGTAAAAAGCTTCCATTGCATCCCTGTCATCTTTTAGCAACATGTCGGCTGTTGGGAAAACTGCTTTGGGCTTGAAATTTAGTTTAAGTCCGGCTTTTAGTCCACATTGGGCGACTTCAGCAAGTGATGAAGTGATTCCACTGAAAAAGGACGGTTGATACCGGTTGAGATTGTCAATATAATAGGGAACATTCTGAGGTTGAATGTAAAAAGTGGAATAGTATTGAATATTGTGTTTGTAATCTGTTCTCCAGAACCGGTTTTTTGAAACATCCTTTGCCGTCAAAATATCCTTACTGGTAAACCATGCGGTTTTCTCGCCAAATTGGAAACCAAACCGGCTTCTGAAATGATCGACCATGGCAAAGCGCTCCTGAACGTTGTGGGGACTAAAACATGCCAAAAGTGTACGCCCGGTAGTACCTCCGGTTTCAAACTTGATAGCTTTGTGTGGATGGATGGTGTAGACATCTCTTACATTTTCCTGTAATTCTTCCCTGGTTATTACCGGCAATTGTCTGAATTCATCCCATCCCAAATGCGCCAGATCAATTTTCAGGTCAGCCCATTTTTCATGATAATATTTGGAGTAACGATATGTATGCAACAGTAGCTGGCGTAACCTTTTGATTCTTTCATTTTCAATTTCTTCCGAAGTCCACTTTTCTGTTTCCCGAAAGTATTCCAGGAATTTCTGATAAACACCACCGTGCCTGATTTGATATTGTCTGATGTTGTGCAGACTGATCAATAAGTTGGCTAATGTGAAGGGGGATGACTTATAGATTTGCTCGTAAAATCTGTTCATTGGTATGCTGGTTGTGTGGAGACTTAGGTTTGATGAACCGTTTATAATCTTCCATCGACATTGCTGCGTGGCCAAAATCCTTTCACATCATAAACTACTGTATGACTATTGCACCGTTTGAAGTCGAATTCTTTAAACTGATAATGTGCAACGGCCAGAACCACTGCATCATAATCAGGAATCCGGTAGAATGGTACCATCGCGATATGATAAACTTTTTCCACTTCTTCCGGGTGCGCCCATGGATCATACACATCCACTTGGCAACCAAATTCGTGGAGCTCATCAATCATGTCAATTACTTTGGTATTTCTGATGTCCGGACAATTCTCCTTAAAGGTAATTCCCATCATTAACACCTTGCTTTGTTTAATGGAGATGCCATGCTGAATCATTAGTTTGACCACTTCAGCTGCGACATAATGTCCCATGCTGTCATTCATTCGCCTTCCGGCCAGAATGATCTCCGGATGATAGCCAACCTCTTGTGCTTTTTGTGCCAGATAATAAGGGTCGACCCCAATGCAGTGTCCACCAACCAAACCCGGTCTGAACGGCAGGAAATTCCATTTGGTGCCGGCAGCTTCGAGTACGGCATGGGTATCAATACTTAGCCGGTTAAAGATTTTGGCTAGTTCGTTAACGAAGGCAATGTTGATATCACGCTGACTATTCTCGATCACTTTGGCCGCTTCGGCTACTTTGATGGAAGGCGCCTTGTGGGTTCCGGCACTAATGATGCTTTGATAAAGTTGATCAATTCGTTCAGCAGTTTCGGGTGTTGAACCCGAGGTGACCTTTTTTATTCGGGTGACTGTATGTTCTTTGTCGCCGGGATTAATTCGTTCCGGGGAATAACCGACAAAGAAATCATGATTGAACTTGAGCCTTGAGAAACGTTCCAGTACCGGTACACATTCCTCTTCGGTTACGCCCGGATATACGGTAGATTCGTAAATAACAATATCGTTTTTTTTCAAAACAGTGGCTACGGTTTGTGATGCCCGGCACAGCGGAGTTAAATTGGGGCGGTTGTTCTTGTCGACCGGAGTGGGAACGGTGATGATGAAGAAATTGCACTCATTGATTTCCCTTTTTACAGTAGTAAATTTCAAGCTGTTTTCCTTGCCGGGATGATGCAACACTTCCTGCATGGTGTCATCTGAAACTTCAAGTGTATGGTCATGGCCATTCTTCAGTGCTTCCACACGTTCTGTGTTGATATCAAACCCAATGGTATGGTGTTTTCTGCCAAATTCTACCGCCAGAGGCAAACCTACATACCCAAGTCCGATGACTGCGATGCGTGTCTCATTCATGGATATGGGTTTTACTGGCTTTTGCCGAATTATGTTGCGGAGCTTCACTGATCTTGGATCGTCCGTTTATTGGCTTATGGTCAGCGGCTTTAATTTGATAATAGGATTGATACCATTCGATGAATTTTCCGATACCTTCCTCCACGGGAGTTGCTGGTTGATATTCAAAATCCTCTTGCAGTTCAGAAGTATCGGCCCAGGTCATTGGGACATCACCCGGTTGCATTGGGAGCAAGTTTTTCCTGGCTTTTATTCCCAGTTTGTTCTCGATCGATTCAATGAAATCCAATAGCCGGACTGGTGAAGAATGGCCAATGTTGTATATCTTATATACTGCTGTAGCACTTCCGGAAAATAAATCTTCGGATGTTGTGGCTGGTTGAGGCAGCTGGCTCAAAATACGTATCAAGGCGTTGATGATATCGCTGATGTAAGTGAAATCACGTTGAATCTGGCCTTCGTTATAAATATCAATGGGACGACCTTCAAGTATTGCTTTCGTGAAAATGAACAGCGCCATATCTGGACGTCCCCATGGACCATATACGGTGAAAAATCGCAATCCTGTTACAGGTATTCCAAAAAGGTGACTGTAAGCATGTGCCATCAATTCATTGCTCTTCTTGGTTGCAGCATATAAACTGATAGGATGATCGGTGTGATCGGAAGTTCTCAGTGGCATTTGCGTGTTGTTGCCATACACACTTGATGAGCTTGCAAAAATCAGGTGCTTGATATTAAAATGACGGCATGCCTCCAGAATATTGAGAAAACCGGTTATGTTACTGTTGATATAGGCTTCAGGGTTTTTCAGCGAATAGCGTACCCCAGCCTGTGCTGCCAGATTGCAAACTTTATCAAATTTCTCACGAGCAAACAGCGTAAGTAGTTTTTCCCGGTTTTCCAGTTTCATTTGGATAAATCGGTAGCCGGAATGGAGATGGCTCTGAATAAGCTCACCCTCTCTGTTCAGAAACGTTTCGTCAATTCCGGTCTCAGCTAGTCGGTCATACTTCAGCCTGACATCGTAATAGTTATTCAGACTGTCGAGACCAACTACTTCATGACCGGCTTTCAATAAAGCATTAACCAAATGGAAGCCAATGAAACCTGCGCTTCCGGTTACGAGAATTTTCATAGGTTACTTTCTTGAGGTTTAGGTTTAAAAGGTGGTTATCACGGTAAATGTAAATCTGAGTTATGTTTTTGTGGGGTGTTTTCCTGTAATTGTGTTTTTTCGATTGGCCGGAGGATGGTTGTTATGCTTCCGTTTGTAGCCATAGCCATACATATAACCATAATTGTATCGGTAACCCAGTGGCTGTCGGTTGATTCGAATATCGTTTAGCAAAATACCCACACTGCGGACATGCTGGTTATTGATTTCCTGCAGTGCACTTTTAAGCGCCGGCTGAAGTGTGACGCCCTGCCGGGCGACATAGAGATATGCATTGCACAAATTACTGTATTGAAAGAGGTCGGCTACCAATAAAGGACTGGAATCAATTATGATGACATCGTATTGTTCTTTCAGTGTCACAATTAGTTCGGCGAGTTTTTTATCGGCAAGAAGTTCCCCTGGGTTGGGAGGAAATGTTCCGGAAGGAATCACCCACATATACGGATGAGAAGACCGGAAAGTAATGTCTTCCAGTTTCATTTCTCCGAGCAAATAGTTACTTACTCCGCGGTTTTTGTCATATCCGCGTATTTCTGCCAGTCTGGAATTTCTTAGGTCAAGATCAAGCAACACTGATTTTTGTCCAAGCAAGGCAAATGAGGCAGCGAGATTCAGGGCCGTAAAGGTTTTTCCTTCATCGGCTCCGGTTGATGTAACAGCGATAACCGGATGTTCATTTCCATTGAGCATAAATTTCAGTTTCATCCGGAGTGCTCTGTATGATTCGCCAACAGGAGAATTGGGATGATCGAGCAGAGCAGTATGACTGAGCCTGGCCAGATCGTCGTGAATGATGTGGCCCAAAACAGGAAAGTGTGTGAGATTCTCCAGGTCTTCGGGGGTTCGGATTTTGTTATCGAATTCACTGGTGAGAATAACACCGCCAGCCGGAAGAAAAATACCGAAAATCAGGGCAACCAGATAAACTGTCATCCTGTTGGGACTAATGGGGTCATCGCTTTCCATTCGTGCCGGATCGATAATTTCGTTATCGGGCGTATTAGAGGCTTTGGCAATTTGCGCTTCCGACAACTTTTGCAAAAGGAAGGTGTATGTTTCGTTGTTTAGTTGATATCGTCGTTCAATGTTTACATAGTCACGCTCTACAGCTGGCAACCGGCTTGTTTGTTGTTTTAGTTCATTAATGCGCCGGGTTAAATCGGTCAGGGTCATTTCCGATTGATGCATGATATTGCGGCTGTTTTCCAGCAATGTTCGTTTGGTAGTTTCCATCTGTATGCTCAGTTGCCGCATTCTCGGATGGTCCGGATCATGGACCGTAGCCGAAAGAGTTGTGAGTTCAATATTTAAGCGGCTTAATTCCTGTAAGAGGCTGACCAATAGAGGGTCATCAATTCCAACGGTTGTGGGTGCCACTAACGATTCCAGATCGCCGTTTCTCGATAGATAATCTTCCAGGTATTGATAATATTGATGTTGCGTCTCAAGAAGACTTTTCTGATCTTCCAATTTTACCAGTTGATCTAACAATTGTTGGGATTGGTAGGAAACATCCAGCAGGTTGTTGTGACTTTGAAATCGTTCACGTACGCGTTGAGATGCACTGAGTGAGTCACTGACACTGGCGAGTTGCGAAGTAATAAAAAAGATGGTTTTGGTGGCAATCACATTCTTTTTCTCCAGGTTGCGTGTCTGATAAACCTGCATCATCTTATTCAAAAAATCAATTCCTTTCTCCGTATTTTCACAAGTCGTACTTAATTTAATCATGGTTCCCTCTTTTGAGACGGGAGCGACGGTCAATTTTTCCATATACAGAGCAGTGAGCTCATCCAGTGATCGAAAAACCATGCGGTAACTGCCTTTCAAAGGTGTATCGGTCATCGGAATAATCCGAAATGCATAATCGCTCGACGCCACGTAGCTGTTGAGGGGAAAAGTGCGAACAAACTCAACTTTACGAGCGGGTTTAATTTCTTTTTCGTTTTGATAATCATAACGGATTGCTTCCTCACCTTCAATGGTCATTTCAATCCTGTTGTCAGGAAGGAAAGTCAAATCGAAGTTGGCGTTCAATAGTTGGGGATGAGAACGGTCCCATTCGACGGTAAATGGGATGTTTTTATATAACTCCTTGGTCCGGAATCGACCAATTTCATGGTACGTTACTTCGAAATTGAAGTGCTGTAGCGTATTACGGATTTGAGTCCAGGATTTCAATATTTGAATTTGGTTTTCCATATTCTGTGTCCCCTGAAAGAGCCCAAATCCTTGGAATACATTGGCCTCCGAATCAGTTGGCGTGGTTAATGGATTCTGACTCTGCTGTTCATCAATCAGCAGTGTGGCTGAGATGGCATAAACAGGGTGTGTGTAGCGATAGTACAACCATACTCCGGCTAGTGTGAGTACGATTGCAATGGCAAACCAATACCAGTGAGACAGAAATAAGAAGAAGTATTTACGGTAATTACGCGGCTTGACAGTACTTATTGCCGGGTTGGCATTCAGGCGGTCATGTGTATTCATTGAGTTGCGTTTTGGGAATAAAATTCTGAATTGTTTTTACCTAAGAGGATGCAGTATGGTGTGTTTTAATTTGCTTGTAATGTGTTGATTGATTTGGTGTAATGTGTCGTTTTGGGAAATTTGAATCGTGATATACCTTTCCTGGGGGGAGAGTCCATCTTAAAAGATGATTAATCACTTTGGGGAAAGTAAATAATGAAAAGCTTTAGTTAAATACTATTTGCTCCGGGGGAGGGAAGATTAAAATAGGAGAAAATAGTCCGAAATTATAGCAAAAGATGTTTACTGAAGCTGTTTCGTTATTCTCTTGTCAAAAGAAAAATGATTGCGTTGGATCGATGTGTGATGCTTTTAACCGGTAATGAACAGGAATGTATTACCGGCTAAAAGAGGTATATATCAATACAGCAGTTGAAATTGCTGTGAATAGCGTCGCAAATGGAAGAGTTTTTGCTCCGTATATCCGGTGGTTTGGTTCCACATATATGATGTCATTTGGCAATACATAAAAATATTCTGAATCGACTAAGTGACTATCTGTTAAGTTCAGTGTGGTAACATGTCTCTGGTCGCCGTTACCTCTAATAACCTTTATTCCTTTCCGGTTACCGAAATCGCTCAAATCCCCTGCGGTACCCAGAGCTTCAAATATGGTCATGGCATTTTTGTTGATTCTATATTGCCCGGGGCGTTCTACTTCTCCCAAAACAGTAATTGTTCGGTTGACCAGCTTGACAAACACTGAAGCATTTTGCATGATTTCGTCAACTTGTTCCTGCAATTCATCCCGCACCTGGTTGGTGGTCATTCCACCTACGTGGTGTTTACCCAAATAGGGAAGCACAATATTGCCCTGGTCATCCACAATGTATGTGATGAGCTCGAGTGATGATTCTGATGTGTAATTTCTATCGGGCTGGGAAAGATTCAGAAATGCTGCAGCATCAGGATTATCACTGATAATGCTGATGTACAGATTGTCATTGGGCTGGATGTTGTAGATGTCAGGCGAAACAGTTTGTAGAGTAGTATCTGCTTTCCTGATATCGTATAGGTAAGTAATTTGCTTGAGTGAAGTCGTGCAGGATGATAAAAGTAAAAGTAGCAGGAAGGGGATCCCCGCCGGCGGAAATGAGCGAATTTTCATGAGGGCTTTAGGTTTAGGTGTGGGATACCGATACTTTATACTTGCCATTACGAAGGAGGAAAAACTGTCATTCTTGATGAACAGTTTCCATTCTCGTGACAAAGTAAAACGCAATCGTCAATCCTTCATACAATTCATCTTGACTGAAGCCTAAAAGCACTATATTCGAACCCAATACAGGTGAGAATATATACTCTTGCAGCTTATGCTTATAAACTATATTTATGATTATCGTTTATAGCTTCGCCTCTTCAGTCCCAAAATGGATTGATTAGGTTATGACGGTTTAGGAGGATGATTTGGTTTATTATAAAACTATATAAAAGGTAAGGATTAAATGAGGCAGAAGTAAATGCCTGTTTTCTGTAAAACCCATAATTTAGGTTGAATGGGGTAAATGAGTTATCAAATGAGTAGTTCAGTTGATCAAGTGTTGTATTTGATATTAGTGTTACTATATAATAATTAAATTAACTGGATAAAATTATTCAATGGAATAGGCCAGTATAGCGTGCTTAATAATAGTATTATAATTATGTATTGCTATCTGATTATCGTAAATAGAGAGACAAAAACGTCAAAAAACCGATTTGAACTTTATAGAACATGTGATATTTTTGAAATGTGATTTAATTATTTGTTTATCAATGTTATAATTTATGTTTTTTAAGTTGGGTTGCATAAGGAACATAAATTTATTACTGTATAGATTGTGACGTTATTATGTATTGAATTATAAAATTATATTCGTATTTGATAAGGATAGGATACGGTCGATGTATTTTACCATTTATGGTAAATCCATTTTAACTTTGTTATTTTACATTAATTAAAGCTTGAGCTTAAACAATGAAACGATCCGGACAGGCAGATTTACCCCTTCATTACGGAAAAGTACCGGCATGGTTGTATGAAAGAATGCGGACCATGGGACTGGCAATTACTGAGGCCGTTGTGGAGGAGTATGGTCCCGATGAATTTCTGCGCAGAATAAGCGATCCGTTTTGGTTTCAGTCGTTTGGAGCTGTTTTGGGAATGGATTGGCATTCTTCTGGTATTACCACGTCAGTGATGGGAGCCTTGAAGCACGCCTTGAATCCTGTTTCAAATGAATTGGGAATTTACATCTGCGGAGGCAGAGGAAAGCATTCGCGGAAAACGCCGGATGAGCTATTACAAATTGCCGACAGTACCGGATTGAACGGAACCGAGTTAGTTCGTACGAGTAAGCTAACGGCTAAAGTCGACAACACAGCATTGCAGGATGGGTTTCAGTTATATCTGCATTCTTTTATTCTGACGAAAAGTGGAACATGGGCCGTAGTTCAGCAGGGAATGAACGAGGGGAACAACATGGCCCGGCGTTATCACTGGCTTTCGGAGAAAGTAACTTCGTTTGTTGATGAACCACACACAGCGGTAATTGGGCAGAATGAAGGACTGATTCTGAATCTGACAGCACATCCTGCTGAGCCTTCCCGTGAAGGAATCTTAAGTATCGGCCGTGAGAATCCAGGCAGGATGCTTGCAGAGATAAGAAAAGTATTGATGCCTCGTCATCATGAAGTACGAATGACTGACGTGGACATGAAACGCCTGGGAACAATTCTCGCTATGGCCTATGACAATCAGTTCGAAAAATTTGATGATTTGCTTTTGCTGCAGGGGTTAGGGCCTAAAACACTTCGCTCACTTACGTTGGTTAGTGAGGTAATTCATGGAACTCCGTCACGTTTTCTTGATCCGGCTCGTTTTTCGTTTGCTCACGGCGGCAAAGATGGACATCCGTTTCCGGTGCAAACGACCGTTTATGACGAAGCTATTCGTTTTCTTCAGGATGCTGTTCAAAAAGCAAAAATAGGTGCGACTGAAAAAAGGGACTCTATCAAAAAGCTTTCCGACTTGCTGTTTAAGCTTGAAAAGGATTTTGTTCCTAATCCCGATAGGTTTGAAAGATATATCCAGCAAGAGAGGAGGGAATCAAAAAATTTTGGAGGACGAACCGTGTTCGATGATAAAAAGAAGAAAGATAAAAACCCCGACGACGGGCAATTGAGCCTGTTTTAGACTCTTAGGTTAGATTATAAAAGAAAATTGTTGTTCAGATATTCCTGAAATCTCTCTTTATACTGTTCACTTACCGGAATCCGGTATTTGTCGTCGAAAATAATCCGGTTCCGCTCAATGGTCGTGATTTTGTTCAGATTGACAATATAGGAACGGTGCACCCGCATAAAATCTTCTTCCGGCAAAGTCTCTTCCATTTTTTTCATGCTGGTAAGGGTCATAACAGGTTTCTCGTTGACCAGATGAATCCGCACATATTCCCGCATGCTCTCGATGAACCTGATGTCTTCGAATCGGATACGGACAATTTTATACTCCGACTTAATAAATAAAAAAAGGTCTTTGCTTGAGACTTGTGCTTTGGGTGATTGTGTATGCTCGAACCATGCCTTGGCCCGCTCGGCGGCTTTTAGAAAATCGGAATAGGCGATGGGTTTAAGCAGGTAATCGATAGCTTCCACGCGAAAACCTTCCAGGGCATATTCGCTATAGGCAGTTGTGAAAATCACTTTAGGTGGCTCTTTCAACGACTTGACGAAATCCATACCGTTTAAATCCGGCATATTGATATCTACGAACATCAGGTCGACGGCTGTCTTCTTCAGGATATCCAATGCCTGTACTGCACTTTGACATTGTGCTGTTAAAGTGAGTCCCGTTGTTTGCTTGATGTAGCCAACCAGTTGTTCGAGCGCAAAAGGTTCATCGTCTATGACCAGGCAGCGTATCATAATGGCACAGTTACTTTTACAATGAAGAATTCTTCTGTATCCTGAATGTCTAAAGAGTAATTGGATTTATATAGCAGGTCAAGTCGTTTCCGTGAGTTTTCAATGCCTATACCGGATTGTTCATCGGGTCTGTTACCAGCTACCTTTTTATTTTTGACTTCCAGAATTAGATTTTGTTCTTCCAGAGAAAGACGGATGAAAATGGAGGAGTCTTCCAGGTAGCTCACGCCGTGCTTAAAAGTGTTCTCTATAAACGATG
>ENA-ORXD01000353-ORXD01000353.1-sediment-metagenome-genome-assembly--contig:-NODE-353-length-63490-cov-9.911848_pt1 | contig 63490 bp, 59 predicted proteins | sample MGYA00237862_ERZ511471 | MGnify/ENA metagenome assembly ERZ511471
ATGGGCTCGCCCCGTTTGGCGGGGATCGCCTTGCCGTCACAATAGATCGTGATGTCACAATCGGTATCGTCCGGCAGAATGGGATGTTTAACTACGCGCATCTCTATAGCTTCCTTTCTAATTGAATTAATAAAAAACGTCTTGTTTTACGCACTTGGGCCAGCCTCTTCCTTCTGCCAATGTAATTAGCATATTTTATGCCAGCTGGGTATATCCGCCCCAAAGTAAATATTGTCAATAAATTCAATGCATTTCCCATCTTTGATCTCTGTGCCAAATGCAAAAATCGCGCAGACAGTTCTAATATCTAGAACTATCTGCGCGACAACGGGTCTGTAATGAGGAATCTAAAAAGGTGTGGCATATTCTAATTCTTTGAATGTCATTCTAACTTTTTGAAGTCCCCTTTTTCCAGTTTATTATACAAGGTGGCCAAGGATATTCCCAGACTATGGGCTGCCTTCCGTTTCCCTTCAAGACTCCAGCCGCAGCGGTTCAGAGCTTCCTGAATGGCTTCATGCTCCAGCTCTTTCAAGGTTCTGGCCTGCTTTTTCAGCAGGATCTTGCATCCTTCCATAAAAGACTGGATCAGTTCAAGGGAAATCTCTCCGTCTTCGGATAAAATGACCGCCCTTTCGATCAGATTCTCCATTTCCCTGATGTTTCCGGGCCAGTCGTATTCTTTGAACCAATGGATGCTTTCGTCCGCCAAAAAGCATTCTTTATTATAGCGTTCGTTCTTTTTTTTAAGGAGGGCTATGGCCAACACCGGAATGTCGTCCAAACGTTCCCTAAGGGGCGGCAGTTCGATGCTGATGACGTTGAGCCGGTAATACAGATCTTGCCGGAAGGCCCCCCGTTCAACTTCTTTAAGAAGGTTGCGGTTAGTGGCGGCAATCACATGCACATCGACTTTGATTGGGTAATTCCCCCCGATCCTTTCCACTTCCCTTTCCTGGAGCACCCGCAGCAGCTTGGACTGCAGCATGATATCCAGTTCCCCGATTTCATCCAGGAAAATGGTGCCGCCCTGGGCCAATTCAAATTTTCCCATCTTGCTTTTAAGCGCTCCGGTAAAAGCGCCTTTTTCATAGCCGAACAGGATGCTTTCCAGCAAATTGGTGGGGATCGAGGCACAGTCCACCTTGATAAAAGGCGCCTCCCTCCGGCTTCCCGCCGCATGGATCGCATGGGAAACCAGCTCCTTGCCGGTTCCGCTTTCTCCTGTTATCAAAATCGTGCCTGCATCAATGGCAGCCTGTTGAGCGATTTGTATTTGTTTCTTGAGCTTCGGGCTGTTCCCCACCAGATCCTTGAAGGAATACTTTGAAGAAGACAGCTGGCCCAATTCTTCCTGCAGGTTCCGGATCACCTCCCTGCTTTCGCCGAGCCGCTGCCCCATCCTTCGGATATCTGAAACATCCCGGAACAGCACCACCGCCCCCTGCATCTTGCCGTTGACCATCAGTGGCGACGCATTGGACAGGACTTCGACGCCCGTATTCATCACATAATTTAATTTACCAAAAACCGGTTTGCCGGTCCTAAGGACTTCCGCCAGAGCGCCTTTGGGCGAAACATCAAAGACATTGCGTCCAATCCGGTCCTCCTGCTTGACCTTGGTGATCCAGCTGAAGGCCTTGTTGACATACCGGACCGTCCCTTCGCTGTCGGCCATTTCGATCCCTTCCTGAGCCGCATCCATGATGGCGGATAGCCGGTCCACGTCCCGGCTTAGTCCTCTCAATTCCTCATGCTGTTCGATCAGCCGCATCATCAGGAGCGCCGCTTCGGCAACGATGAGAACGGAGCCCTCGGTTTTGGCGTCTTCGATCTCCTTCTGAATTCCCGGGATCCCGGTGGCTTCAACGATGACATCATACCCCGGCTGCCTCAGCATTTCTCTGTAGTCAGCCCATACCGGAATCCCCAGATGTTTTGCCATCTGACATCCGGGGGCATTCGGATCGATATCGGCAACCCCAATGATTTGGGCGCTGTTCAGGAGTTTAAGCTCCTGCAAAATGCTGGTGCCGCCTTTTCCGCCGCCGATCAGCAGCACTTTTATGACTTCCTTGCGGTTTCTATCATAGGCTTCGCTCATGGTTTTATTTCTCTCCTCCTGCACAAAAAAGCGTGATCAGCATGATGTCAGCCGAATCAAAGCGGGAGACGGGGTGATTCCGGGAATCCTTCCCCGCTTGGCGACCGGCTTGCCTTCAACCTCCTTGATGTCCATCGTCATATCAATGGCTTTGGCACCGGAAATATAGCTGCCCACACCAAAAGCGTCTGCGCCTGCGTCTTTGAGTTCCAGGATCCGCTCCGGAGTCAGTCCGCCGGTGGCGACCACTTTCACAGAATCGTGTCCCGCAGCGGCCAGCCGTGCTTTGACTTCCCGGATCAATCCGGCGGTCACGCCGCCCCGCTCGCTGGGAGTGTCCAGGCGGATCGATTGCAAATTCGTTCCCAAGGCTTCCGCCACACGGAGGGATTCCTCACATTCATCCTTAAAGGTATCCACCAGAATGGTCCTGTTTTCGCCGGAGGGCATGAGGTCATGGTAGGCTCGGGCCACCGTCACCGTATCTCCCATAATCAGGAATATTGCGTGTGGCACGGTCCCTTGCGGGACTTTGCCGGCTAATTTTGCCCCCAGGATACAGCTGGCATCATCCGCACCACCGATCACCGCAGCCCGCTCCATGACCGGCGCCACCGCAGGATGGACATGCCGGGCGCCAAAACAGAGGACCGGTCGGTCCCCCGCCGCTTCCTTGACCCGCCGGGCGGCTGTTGCCCAGCCACAGGCGCTGGAAAGCATTCCCAGCAAAGCGGTCTCGTGCAACCCAAAGTCACAGTAACGCCCCTTGATCCGCAAAAGGACTTCTTTCTTCTTAAAGGCGGCGCCTTCTTGAAGGACCCATAATTCCAGGGGCCGTGCGCCGCAGCCGTATTGCTGCAGAAGTCGGATGGTTTCATCCATGCCTGCCAGAATGCCGTCTTCCCTGGCAAAAATCTCCGCCGTCACCACAGTATCGGCGAGCCCCCTTTGGGTCAGGATTTCATGGGTCTTGACCAAATAAACATCGGTGGTTGCGCCGCTCAGGATCTCCTCATGGGTCGCGGAATGCAGGATCCGGTCCGGTGCGGGATGATAGGCTTCCACTTGCGCTAAGGTTTCAATCCGATGGACCATGAATACAAAGCCCCCTTCTGATGATGGCAATGCTTATAGCAATGCTGCTGCGTACTTCTGATGATTCGTATACTGCCTCAAAACACGCTGGACATAATTCCTGGTTTCATAAAACGGAATATCTTCCAGCTTCTGCTGCGAACCGTCCCATATGTCGGCATCGATCCATTTCTTGACATTGCCCGGACCAGCGTTGTAAGCCGCCAGCACTTGAGCCGGTTCCCGGTCAAACTGCTGCTCCAGCCAGCTCATATACCAGGTTCCCATGGCCAGGTTCAATTCCGGCTCAAAGAGACGTTCTGCGTGATAGTCCTCGATACCCATATGGTCTGCAATCCAGGCGCCAGTCTCCGGCATGATCTGCATCAGGCCCCGGGCTCCGGCAGCAGATTCGGCATCCGCGCGAAAACGGCTTTCGCTGTATATCACCGAAAAGACCAGTTCTGCGTCCAGATGGTTCACTTCGCATTGCCGGTAAACTTCCTCGCGGTATGGCCATGAATAGACATACTGGCTAAGACTGCTCACATTGGCGGCAAACAAAAAAGCCAGGATGCAAGCCGCAAGCCCTGTCAGAACACGGCACCAGCTGACCAGCCGGCTGGTGCGCCCGACCCTTTTGCCGGAAGCAGGCTGTGTCCCTTTCTTAGCATGACCCATGATCCTGCACTCCTCTCCACAACACGTCAATTTGCTTTTCCGCAGCAAGCAGGTCGCCGCGATTATCGATGACGCGGGTGGCTTTCCCCAGTTTTTCAGCCAGGGTGCACTGGGATGCCAGGCGGCCTTCGGCCTGTTCATCGGTCAGATTGTCCCGCTGCATCAAGCGTTTTTTCTGATTCTCACGGTCCAGGGCAACGACCCAGATCTCGTCCACCAGATCCTCCAGGCCCGCTTCCAGCAGGAGGGGCGCAACCAAAATCAAAATCTCTGCGCCCTCCAGCTTAGCCTGGATCATTTGCCGGCTGATTTCCTCGCGAATTCTGGGGTGCATCAAGCGATCCAGCTTGTCCCGCTGGGCGGGGTCCGAGAAAATCAGGTTTCCCAGGGCTTTGCGTCGAAGATTGCCTTGCGCGTCAAGGTATTGGTCACCAAAAACCCTGCCGATTTCACGCAGCACCTCGCTGCCAGGCTCCGTCAGCCGGCGGGCAATCTGATCCGCATCGATGATTCTTGCGCCCAGCTGCATCAGCCGGGAAGCCACCATACTCTTTCCGGAGGCGATTCCTCCGGTCAGTCCGATCACTTTCATTTCATCAAACCTCGTTTTGGAATTAACATGGCTGCATATTATACCAGTCATAACCCTTTTTCATATCCACTTTCAGTGGGACTGCCAGTTCAAGGACATTTTCCATGGCCCGTCGGATCGGTTCACGGACCTGCTCAATTTTATTCTCCGGCAGGTCAAAAAGCAATTCGTCATGGACCTGCAGCACCAGGGCATCCGCCAGGCCTTCTTTTTCAAGGAGGTTATGGACCTGGACCATAGCCAGCTTCATAATGTCAGAGGCAGTTCCCTGCAGCGGTGCGTTCATGGCCGCCCGTTGTCCGAAGCTGCGGATCTGGAAATTGCTGCTTTTCAGTTCCGGCAGATAACGGCGGCGATGGAGAATGGTTTCCGCATAGCCCTTTCGGGCGGCTTCGGCCGTCAGCTCATCCAAAAAGACCCGGACTCTGGGATATCGGCTGAAATAACGGTCCATATATTCCTTGGCCTCGGCACGGGTGATTTCCAGGTTCTGAGACAGTCCGAAATCGCTGATCCCATAGATCAGCCCGAAATTGACCGCTTTGGCCGCTCTGCGCTGGAAGGGTGTGACTTTTTCCATAGGAACGCCGAAGACTTCGGAAGCCGTCCTGCGGTGGATGTCCTGCCCTTCGCGGAAGGCGGACTGCAGCGCCGGATCGCCGGAGAAATGCGCCAGGATCCGCAGCTCGATCTGGGAATAATCACCGGATAGAAGGACACACCCCGGTGATGCGACGAACGCTTTGCGGATCTGCCGGCCCTCTTCCATCCGCACCGGGATGTTCTGCAGATTCGGCTCTGTACTGGATAGACGGCCGGTCACGGTGATGGTCTGGTTGAACGAAGTATGGATCTTTTTCGTTACCGGATCCATAATCGCCAGGAGGCCGTCAATGTAGGTGCTTTTCAGCTTGGCATACTGCCGATAGTCCAGGATCGAGCGTGCGATCTCATTTTCCTGGGCCAGGCTTTCCAGGATGTCCGCGCCGGTGGAATACCCTGTTTTTGTTTTTCTGCCTTTGGCAAGGCCCAGCTTGTCAAAAAGGATCTCACCCATCTGTTTGGGAGAATTGATATTGAAGGACTGCCCGGCCAAGGCGTAGATCCTTTCCGTGGTCTCTTCGATTTTTTCACTGAGATGCCGGCCAATTTGCCGAAGCACCTCAGGTTCCACCTGCATCCCCTGCATCTCCATGGCGCCCAGGATCAGCGCCAGCGGACGCTCCGCGCTTTCGTACAGCGACCACATGGATAATTCCTTTAATTCATTGGGAAGCGTATGATAAAGCCGCTCCATGGCATCCAGGTATTCGCCCATCCGCCCCTCCGCCCAAAGGTTTTCCCCTTTTTTGGCAGCATCCTTGGCCGCTTTGCCGGACATAATATCTTCGAGCCCCTCCAGCCCCTTCAGCATGCGATAGGGCTTTGCAGGATCCAGCAGGTAACCCATCAGCAACAGGTCATGAGCGATCCCGGCCATTTGAATGCCGGCGGCTCTCAAGGCCATATACGCCGTCTTGGCGTTGACCATCACCTTGACCAAGCCCGTATCCTCAAAATAAGGTTTCAGGATCTCCAAATACATTTCTAGCTGGTCAGAGTCCTTCCATTCCAAGGAAAGGGCTGGCTTGCCCTCCAGCTTCAGACCGATGGCCTGCCAGGAAAACCGAGTGCCCGCCGGAGCGTCCACGGTGGGCAAAAAGTAAAAGCAGGCGCCTTCCTGCGCTGTCGCGGCTTCCTGCATATATTCGGCAAGTTCCTGCCAATCGGTAATGATTTCGGCGTTCTGAGGGGCATTTTCCTCTATATCTGCGGACGGGGCGGCGGTTTCCTTCTGTTCCCTCAGCGCCTCATCCAGCAAGCCCTTGAACTCCAGCTCCTTGAACAGGCGGATCTTCTCTTGGAGATCACCTTTGAAAGGCCGGAAGTCTTCGATAGGCTGCTCCAGCGGAATCTGTCGGTCAATGGTGGCCAGCGCTTTGCTGAGTCTTGCCTGGTCTGCATACTCCACCAGCTTTTCGCCGAGCTTTTTACCGGCATAATCCGAACTTGCGGCCAAAACATCCTCCAGGGTGCGGTATTGCTGCAGCAGCTTCAATGCGGTTTTCTCACCGATGCCAGGGATGCCGGGGATGTCATCGGAAGCATCTCCCATCAGCCCTTTCAGCTCGATCATCTGCCAAGGCTCCAGATCATAAACCTCCCGCAGATGGGTTTCGTCATACCGCTCGATTTCTGTAATGCCCCGTTTGGTATAGAATACGGTCGTCTGCGGATCGATCAGCTGAAAACTGTCCCGGTCCCCGGTAATGATCAGGACCTCCATGCCCGCCTCGCTGCCTTGCCTGGCCAAGGTTCCAATCAAGTCATCCGCCTCATAACCCGCTTTTTCAAGCTGTGGAATGCCTAAGGCTTGAAGGACCTCTTTGAGAACGGGGAATTGTACCCTCAGCTCCTCCGGCGTTGCCTTCCTTTTGCCTTTATAGCCCTCGAACATGTCATGGCGGAAAACGATTTTGCCGGCATCGAAGGCCACCACGATATAGTCCGGCTTTTCTTCCTTCATGACTCTGTTGAGCATGTTGCAAAACCCGAAAATGGCGTTGGTTGAAAACCCGGCCTGATTCGTCAAGGGCGGAAGGGCGTAAAACGCCCGGTTTGCCAGACTGTTGCCATCGATCAACATAAGTTTGCCCATTGAAGCCACCTTGTCTTTCTTCGATCATTTTCTAAAATGTAGAATTTCGCTATTGTTTTGTCTTTTCCTCTTTTTTGTTTGAATTGAAGGAAATTTTATTTACTGTTATACTCAAATATATACTTCTATGGATCATGATATGGATGCACTCGATTGCAACGGAGGCAAAATAAATGATGGAATGGCCGGCCATTTTCGAATTGTTCCCTTTTATAGCAAGGCTTGATCCTGCTGCCCAGGCGCAGCTTCAAAAAGAGAGCGCGCGGATCCAGATCGACGACGAGGAATCCTTTCATCCGCCGGATGGCTGCTGCGATGCCGTACCGCTGATGCTCAGCGGCGTTCTGCGGATCTGTAAAATCAGCGAAAGCGGCCGGGAGGTCACGCTCTTTCGCGCTTTCCCCGGCGATGTTTGCCTGTTGAACCTGACACGGCAGCTGCAGCTGTCGGATTTCCAGGCGTTTGCCGTGGCAGAGGACACTTCCCAGCTGCTGCTGATTCCCTCCGGCTATTATCAGCGCTGGCTGAAAAACTTCATTCCATGGAAAGATTACCTTATCACAATTTTGTACAAGCGGCTGGGCGAGACCATGGAGGTTTTGGAACAGGTGGCCTTTACGAAAGCCGACAAGCGCCTCGCTCACATCCTCTATACGTTGAGCAAAGGCCAGAACACCGCCTTGCAGATCACCCACGAACAGCTGGCGATCGAGCTAGGGACAGCCCGCGAAGTGGTTTCCCGGCTGCTCAGCGAATTGAAGCGGCAAGGCATCATCACACAAAAACGCGGAAGCATTGAGATTCTTGACAGCAAGGCCTTGCAACAGATCATTCGGTAGGGTTTTGGGGGACGGGGACTTTTTGCGGTGGCCGCAAAAAGTCCCCGTCCCCCCCTCGTGCGGCGTCCGCACAAAGGGGACACAGCTACTGCCCAAAATCCAACAATACCGCGATAAAACGCCAGCAAAATTATTATCCCAAAGCCACATTGTCTATTTATTAACGAACGCTGTCTTTTTTGTGACTATTATCACAGACCATCGTTCGTTTTCCTTTATATAATACCAATATAATCCCCGGATTCTTGAATGAATCAAACGAACTATATCAATCTACATCCATATAAAGGAGGAATCCCCATGAAAGTCCTGATTGTAGGCGGCGTTGCAGGCGGTGCCAGTGCCGCCACAAGACTGCGTCGACTGGATGAAACAGCGCAAATCATCTTGTTTGAAAAAGGCGAATTCATTTCCTACGCCAACTGCGGACTCCCCTATTACCTCGGGGGTGCCATCAAAGAGCGGGGACGGCTGGTCGTTACAAAGCCAGAGCTTTTGATCCAGCAATTCAACATTGATGTGAGGACCTTCAGCGAGGTGATTCAGATTGACCGTGAACAGAAACAGGTCACCGTGAAAAATCACCGGACCGGGGAAAGTTATTTCGAAACCTACGACAAGCTTCTGCTTTCTCCCGGAGCTGAGCCCAAAAAGCCCCGGCTGGATGGCATGGACCTGGAAGAGATCTTTACCCTTCGCAATGTGGCCGACACCTACAAAATCGATGATTTCATCAAAAAGCACAAACCGCGCCGCGCTTTAATTGTTGGTGCCGGCTTCATCGGCGTGGAAATGGCGGAGAACCTGAAACACCGTGGCCTTGAGGTCACAGTGGTGGAGTTCTTGGACCAGGCCGTCGCTTCCCTGGATTTTGAAATGGCCGCCATTCTTCACCGCCATATGCGGGAATTCGGCATCCAGCTGCTGCTGGGAACCGGTGTTGCCGGATTTAATAAAACCGACGCCATTCAGGTGGTACTCAACAACACCCTCACCTTGGAGACCGACATGGTCATCATGAGCATCGGCATCACGCCGGAGAGCCATCTCGCCAAAGAGGCCGGCTTGACGCTGGGTGTTGGCGGAAGCATAGCCGTGGACGAAAACTATACCACCTCAGACCCGGATATTTTTGCCGTGGGCGATGCCATCAGCGTCCGTCACCTGATCAGCGGCAATGAAGTCCTGATCCCCCTGGCCGGTCCAGCCAACAAACAGGGCCGTGCCGTTGCGGAATCGATTCTTGGCTTGCCCGTCCAACATCACCGGCAGGTTCAGGGCAGTGCGATCCTGAAGGTTTTTGACCTGACCGCGGCCTCCACGGGACTGACCGAGAAGCAGCTTAAAGGGAATCAAATTCCCTATCTGAAAACCTACATCCACCCTTCCAGCCATGCATCGTATTATCCAGGTTCTACCCCGATCAGCATGAAGCTGCTTTTCAATCAGGAGGGGCGCATCCTGGGCGCCCAGGCTGTCGGTTTCGAGGGCGTGGATAAGCGCATCGATGTCCTGGCCACCGCCTTGCGGCTCGGCGCCACCGTCTATGATTTGGAAGAGCTTGAGCTATGCTATGCACCGCCTTATTCTTCAGCAAAGGACCCCGTCAATATGCTGGGCTTTACCGCAGCGAACATGCTGAAAGGCGATACCAAGGTTTTCCACTACGACGAAGTGGATGGGCTGGACCGAAACAAAATAACGCTTCTGGACGTGCGGGCCCAGGAAGAGACCATCATTGGAACCTTGGACGGCGCCATCAATCTTCCCCTGGAAGTATTGCGCCAGAATATGGCCAAAATCCCCAAGGACAAACCGGTCTATATCTTCTGTCAGGTCGGCTTGAGAGGCTATGTGGCAGAAAGGCTCCTTCGTCAAATTGGTTATGAAGTCTATAATCTCAGCGGCGGATTCAAAACGTATAAACAGGCAAAAGAGCAATATCCGGAGGTGCTGCGCAGCGATATGGTGGACACCTCGGATTCCGGTGTAAAAATCAAGCCGGCTGAAACACCGCTTTCCGCAGAGCCGGAAACCCCGGTCAAGGTGATCCAGGTGGACGCCTGCGGTCTGCAATGTCCCGGCCCCATCATGAAAACCGCTGAGAACATGCGGGCGCTGCAATCCGGTGAACAGCTGATGATCCAGGCAACGGACCCGGCTTTTACCTCCGATATCAAGGTTTGGGCTGAAAAAACCGGCAACCGGCTGCTGAGCATCAGCCGGGATAAGAGCACCTTCACCGCCTTGATCGAAAAAGGTTTCGAACCGTCGGTCTCTTCCGCAGCGAAAGCGGTTCCTGCCGGCAACGACAAAACCATGGTTGTTTTCAGCGGTGATCTGGACAAAGCCATTGCGGCCTTCATTATCGCCAATGGTGCCGCCGCCATGGGCCGTAAAGTCACCATGTTCTTTACCTTCTGGGGTATCAATATCTTGCGCAAACCAGAGAAAGTGGCAGTGAAAAAGAATTTCATCGAATCGATGTTCGGCTTGATGATGCCGCGCGGCAGCGCCAAACTAGGCTTGTCCCGCATGAATATGGGCGGTCTGGGCGGTAAAATGATTCGCGGGCTGATGAAGCATCACAACGTGTCATCCCTGGAGGAATTGATCCAGGCGGCGATCAGCAACGGGGTCGAGGTCTTGGCCTGCCAAATGTCCATGGACCTGATGGGCATCAAAGAAGAAGAATTGCTGGAGGGTGTTGGATTGGCCGGCGTCGCCACGTTCCTTGGTTCGGCAGAAACGTCGGATACGAATCTTTTTATCTAGGTCGTGCTTTGAGGTTTTGGGGGACGGGGACTTTTTGCGCGCGACGCATAAAGTCCCCGTCCCTTCCTTTGTTAATTTGTGCGGCGCGCGCAAAAAGGGGACACAGCAACTCCAAACAATCTAATAAAGCCGGGCTGGAAACACACAATAAATATGCTTCCCACCCGGCTTTTTCATTCGCAATATATTGCAGAATATTTTCTCTCAGCCCTTTTGCCGCTTCCCTGCCTCCAAACCGATCGAGGCTATTTCCGCAGGCGAATGAGAATATTTTTCATTCATCGGCCTTGCCTTCCTTCGGTGGGTACGGCTGCCGCAGATTGAAGTGTTTTCGGCAGAGGGAGGTGTAGCGTTCATTCCCGCCCAAGAGCACCTGAGGCCCATCGGCGATCATTTCCCCGGACTCCGATAGACGAGCGTTGCAGGTGGCCTTTTTCCCGCACCAGCACACCGTCTTCATTTCTTCGATGGTATCGGCCACCGTTAATAATCGCCGGCTGCCTTCAAACAATTGCCCTCGAAAATCTGCCCGAAGACCATAGCAGATCACAGGGATATTCAGATCATCGGCAATCATAATCAGGCGGTCCACTTCCGGTTCCGACAGGAACTGCGCCTCATCGATGATCACGCAAGCATAGTCCTTCAGCGTTTCCATCCCCATTTGGTTGAAGTCGCTCAAGAAAACTGCCGGCATACGAATGCCGATCCTTGAGCTGATCACCGCCTCCCTGCCTTCCCGATCATCGGTGTCAGGCTTGACCAACAGGGCCTTTTGCCCTCGCTCCTCATAATTATACGCCACCATCAGGGCATTGGCGGTCTTTGAACTGTTCATGGCGCCATAACGAAAATAGATTTTAGCCAACGCGACTCCTCCCAATGTCGAAATAGATCCGGAACCGCCGACAGGCGTCCAGTCGGTGCGCAACGACCGAAAACTTCTCCGCTTTCTTAGACATGCAGCAGAGACAGTTTCCGGTCGCTGGCGGGTCTCGGAGGCATTCTCCCTTCAGACCCCTTCTCTAAATATTATTTTATCATGTCCATGATTTCCTGGAAACTGCCGACCACCTTGTAACAGCATTGGGTTTCCCGCAGTCTCTGCAGGGTTTGGGCGTCCATCCCCACGCCGCAGACGGTAAAGCCTGCGCCATGGGCCGTTTCCACCGCATGGGGCGCATCGTCGAAAACCAGGCAGGTCTCGGGATCGGTGCCCAATCGGCGGGCAGCCTGCAAATAGATGTCCGGGTAACGTTTACTGGCCCCAACCTCATCTTCAGTCAGGACAAAGTCCATCCACTGCAAAACTCCGCAGCGCGCCAGCGCCGCCTCCGTCATTTCCTTTTCCGCAGCCGTGGCGACGCAGAGATGGATCCCTTTTTCGTGCAGGGATTGCAGCAATTGCGCCGCACCAGGCATCATGGGCACCCTTTCTTGATAATTAGCCCGCAAGAGCTGATAGTAGGCCAGCAACAGCTCCTCCTCGGAGCCGGGAAGGTTATATTTCTCTTTGAGAAAACGGATCCCTTCCCGGATGCTCTGGGTTTCGCTGGGCCGTTCCAGGGCCTCGCCCATCACGATCCCATACATCCTGAGAAAATCCACCGGCAGATCCTTCCACAGGGCGCTGGAGTTAAAGAGCGTGCCGTCCAGGTCAAAGATCGCCGCATCGAAAACCATGTCGGCAAACCGGTGATACGATTCATTGAACCCCATTATTCATGACCTCCAGCATCCGGGCGGCGGGATTTCAGCTTTCCTTTCAGCCATTTGCGCCATACAACCCACAGAACCATACCAAGAACGAGGATAGCCGGCGAAACACGGACGATCCAGACCACCAGGTCGCTGAGGGTGCCAATAACGCCATTGACCCCCATCAGAAAAGCTTCCTTGACCCTAAGCCATAAGCCGGCCAAGCCTGTGACTTGGATCGAGCTGGCGGCGGCTGGCTTTTCAATCAGGTTCACGTTCAAGGTGGAGTAGTCGGTCTGATTGGACAGATAGCGCAGACGGCCCTTCAAAGATTCAATTTCGGACCGGGTGTTGCCCAATTCCTGTTCTACCGCCAGAACATCCGTCATGCTCCCCGCCTGTTTCAGCAATTCCAGCAAACGGTCTTCCTTGGCTTCCATCACCCTCAGACGGGCCTCCACATCCACAAATTCCGTAGTCACATCCTGGGCGCTGTTGCTTTGATTGGTGACCTTACCCAAGGCCCCGGCTTTTTCCAGAAGCTCCGGAAATTTGGCGCTGGGGATCCGCAGGGATAGGTTGCCGGCCATGCGGCCCTGGTCATCCATCATGTACTTTTCTTCGCGGGTCAGATAGCCGCCGGCCTCCGCCACCGCTGCCTTCAAGGTCCCTGCGGCAGCATCGTAGCGGTTCACCTCAATGCTCATATAGGCTGTATAAATGATTTTTTGCACCATATCTTCCGGTGCCACTGAACCGTCGCTGACCGGCGGTACCACCGGCATTTCCGCAATACCGGCCTGATCCGCCCCGCCTTTGGCCGCCGGAGCCGCCTGAGGCATGGCCATTTCCCGATCCATCATGGCTCCCTCAGTGGTTGCAACGCTATTGGCCGACTTGCTGCCCATTCTTGGATAAAACGAACCGATCCCGATCGTTGCCGCAAACACCACGACGCAAAGACCTGCCGTCAGTGCGACCCATTGCCCCGGGCGCCATCCCGACAAGGTTTTCATGATACGGCGGCCGATTCCACCAGAAGGAGCGGCTTTCCTGGGCGTTTCATTTTTGAGCGGTGTCCGGTCTTCGGCAGCCTTTTGGGCATCCAGCCGATGCTTTGTATCCTCCGTCATACATTCCGCCTCCAATCGCTTCATCACATTGCCGTGAAACTGGGCAGAAGGCTGAAGATCCCGGTCGATTTCTGACAGCATCCCGAGCAATGCCTGCATCTCCAGGTATTCCCGGTCCAATTCCGGGTCATTTTCCCGGGCTTGCCGGAACTGCTCCATTTCTTCCTCGGTCATCGTATTGTCCAGCCAGGCAGAAATTTGCCGCATTTGCTGATCATCCATCATTGGATCTTCCCTCCTTTCCGCTCATTTTCATCCATGCTTTGTTCCTTTGGATCCGATAGACGATCGGAGGACCGGTTTTGTTCCCTCTCCGCAAGGATTCGGTCCTTTAGGTAGCCCCTGGCCCGGCTGATCCTGGACTTCACGGTTCCGATGGAGGTTTGGGTAATAGCCGCCACTTCCTCATAGGAATAGCCTTGGATATCCCGCAGGATCAAAGCGGCCTTAAACTCCGGCTTCAGCATCCCGATCCATTGGCCCAGCTGCTGTTTGGTCTCACCTTCCTCGACGATTTCCTGGGGCCCCGGTGCCGGATCCGCCCACTGTTGCTGGACCTCTCCATCCGCGAAGGCAACTGTATCCTCCATAGACTCCACCGGAAGCCGCCGTTTACGCAGCTGGTCTCTCCACAGGTTGGTAGCAATGGTAATGAGCCAAGTGTTCAGGGAGGCATCTCCCCGAAAATTGGGTAAGGCTTTCCATGCTCTGACAAAGGTCTCCTGGGCTAAATCCTCCCCATCCTGACGGTTGCCCGTCAGTCGGCAGGCGACGGCAAAGACCTTTGCCTCGTATCGGCGCAGCAGCTGGTCAAAGGCTGTCAAGTCTCCCTGCAGACAGCCTTGGATCAATGCCTGATCGGTCATATCCTTCAAGGACCTTCCTCCTCCCTCGTTTGACGAAACAGTTTTCCTTATTCTATCAAAATTGGCTTATCCTGTACAGACAAAGCCCTTTCCTGCCAGTTTGACAAAAATTCGAAAATTGAATACTATGAAAGAGGTTTGGATACTGTCGACAATCTCAAGCCACACGATCCGGCCTATCGAATCAAGATCATCAGGAGGCGCATCAGATTATGGTCAAAAGAGCATCCGAATTTAAAGTCGCGCAGCATGAAAATTTCAAGGGCGGCACCGGAATCACGGAGCTGCAAAGCATTTTTTCCCCGGAGGAAATGGGGACCCAGAAGGTTAAAATGTTCTGCAAACTGGTTCTTGAACCCGGCTGCAGCATCGGTCTCCATGCCCATGAAGGTGAAGATGAGCTGCTCTACGTCCTGAAGGGTGTCGGGACCCATCATGAGGATGGCGTGGAACATGTGATGTATCCGGGTGATGCTGCCGTCTGCGGAAAAGGCCATCAGCACTTTATGGCCAACCGCGGCAACGAAACCCTGGAATGCCTCTGCGCCATAGTCTTTGAATAGCCCCTCAGCATTAAAAAGGCCTCTGCGTTTGCAGAGGCCTTTTGCTTTCGGCAGGAGCTGCTAATCCACGAGACGGATCTCGGTTTCCGGCATGAAGTCGTCGGCGGCGGAATCGTAGACCACATTCATGCCGCCGTTGCTGTCGATGATGTCGGCGATCACACTGCCATAAATTTTACCGCCGCTGCCGTTGAGTGTAACGGCGCCATTCGGCGCATAGAGGATGCCGCGGATGTCCGCATCGCCGCCGTTGAATTCGATGTTTCCGCCGGTCGAGCAGAGACAGAGCGATTTCTGGGCAGCCATGCTGACCTGGCTTCCATCATAGACGATATTTCCGGTGGCGATGAGACCGCCGGCCATGGTGATCTCGCTGTACATCCCCGGCTTAGTGGCAATGGTGATATTCCCATCGATATAAGCCAAGGGATAATCATGGAGGATCGCGTTGAGCTGGCCGATGTCCATGGCGTATTCATTGATGCCCTTCTTGACGGTATACGTTGCGCCAAAATAAGTGAGCGTCGCAGAGCTCAGAATCGTCGCTTCTTGAGTCAATTTCGTGTGGTCCGGCATGTCCAGGATCGAATAACCTTCAATCCGGTCGCCGCTGCCGGAGGCTTTGATGTCGGCTGAAATCGTTCCCACCGCCGTGACGTTGCCGTTGATGTCCGCCTTGTTCTTAATGCTGTCGTTGGAATGCACATCGCCCACCACGGCATTCTGGCCCGTGAATTGCAGAAGATCGATCTGGCTGCCGGAAAACAAGGCATAGTCATAAGGACCGAAGATGCTGCTGATTTCCGCCGCCGCCATCACTTGGACTGTACCCTGTTCCTGATTGGTCAGGATTTTCGCAAAGGTATATTCCACCGTCTTTGAAGCGGTCATCCGGATCCGCTTGTTGGCGTTCTCGAACTGGATGGTGTCGATGTCTGCCGTCGAAAAGCCATTGCTTGCAAAATACGTCTGGGCGCTGGATTGGGCAACCGCCGTGGCGCCCGGCAGCTCCTGGGCCCCGGCAAGGCAGGCTGCGTCCACCGCGCTCTGCAGGCTCTGTTTTTCCAGGATCAGCCTGCCATAATCCACCACGATGGCCGCAAAACCCATTAAAACCGTCATGCACAAGGCGACGATCACCGCCACTGAACCTCTTTCATTGAACATTTTTCCGGACACGTCATCCTCCCCTTTGTGCCGCCAGGGTTATGAGGACATGCCCTCTCCAGGGGGGCTATTGATGTCCTTTGCCCCGGCGCTTTTTTTATGTTCCAGCTCCAGCATGGCAATCTTGGAATTTGCCTCGTCCAGTTTCCGCTGGATCACCAGCCGCTCGATGACCAATTCAGACCTGGCTCGGATCATCACCAGATTTTTTTCGTATTCCTCCTGCATTTGCCGGGTCAAGGCATCCTGGGCCAAAAGCAGCTTTTCATTCTGCTGCTGTCCCGCTTCCAAGGCTTTCGTAAGTTCCAGAATTTTTAGCTTCTGCGCTTCTCCCGACTCTTGCAGCACACTGAGAGCCTGTTCCTTAAAAGCCATCTGCGAATTCAGTTTCGCAAGGATTTCAGTCTGGGCGGCCAGTTGTTCGCTCAAGGCACTGACCTTCGCCCCAAGGGTTGCTTTTTCGCCATCCGCCTCGATGGCTTTGAAATAGAGGATCTCATCCTGTTTTGCTTCCAGCTCCCGGTTCATGTCGGCGAGCTGTTCTTCCAGCCGCCGGACTTCGCCAGCCTGTGCCGTCAGCATTTCTTTGGCGGCCGCCGCCTCTTGCCGCACGACCTCCATTTGGCCGGACAATCGCCGATTTTCTTCGTCCAGGGGCTCGAACCGCGCCTTGATATCCTTCATCTCGGCTTGCTGCTGGATGAACTGGGCTTCCAATTCCCCATGCAGGCTTTTCAGTTCCTGATTTTCTGAGGCGATTCTTTCATACTTCTGCTGCAGCGCCTCGTAATTCTTCAAAAGGGTTTCCTTCTCGGTGTAAAGGGTCTGCAGGTTTAATTTGAAGGTATCTGCCGTCATCTGCTGGTTTTTCCGAAGATTGTTGAGATAATCCAGAACAGATTGCTTGGTGTAACCGCCGAAACGGGTTTTAAGCTGCTGATCCAGGTCGCTTTCCTCGGTTTTCAGGCGCAATTCTTCCACGAAATTCCGATCATCGGTTTTTTCCTGCATTGAGTTATCCCCCTCATGCGCATTCTCAACTTTCATTAAAAACCATATGATCTCCGATTGCAACCTTTAATTCGCCGGCGCCTGCAGGGAGCTCCAGGACATGGGCCGCATCTTTGAAATAATGGCCGATCCCCCAAGGACGGACGGTCTCCAGACCAACCACCTTCATATCTTTATTCAGGTAAACCACGTCGATGGGAAATCTCATGAAGAAGCAGTGGATCGCCGGGCAATCCAGCAACAGCAGACCTTCGCCTTCCGCCAGGCCTTTCCGGCCCATCAGCCCAAGGAATCGTGTGCCAAAACGGTCCGCCTTTCGTATTTGATTGGCCAGTACCAATCCGTTGCACGATGCGATCATGTCTATCATCCTAGCTGTTCTAATATTTTAATTAGCGCCGGACCCATCAGTACGATAAAAATGACCGGAAAGATAAACAGCACCATGGGAATCAGGATCTTGACCGATATTTTCTGCGCTTTCTCTTCCACCTTGTTGCGGCGGCTCTGGCGCATGGCCGCCGACTGAGCCCTCAAAACATTCTTGATGGAGATTCCCAGCTGCCCCGCCTGGACGATGGAGCCCACAAAGGATTTGATTTCCTCCAGGTCGCAGCGTTCGCTGAAGATGAGCAGGGCATCCTTCCGGTTGCGCCCCATGGACATTTCCCGATAGGTGATGGTCAATTCGTCAATCAAAGGCCCCTCGAAATGCTCGATGACCTGCAGGATCGCCTGTTCAAAGCCGAGGCCCGCTTCCACGCTGATGCTGAGCAGGTCCAACACTTCCGGCAGCTGCTTCTCCATTTCCTTTTTCCGGCTGCCGACTTTGGAGGCCAAATGGAAACGCAGCCCCACATACCCAGCATAGAGCGCAACGGCCGCTGCCAACAGGGCTTTGAAAAGATTCCTGGTGATCAGCAGGGAGATTGCGGCCGCCAGAACTGCAGCACCCAGCATGACGATCATGCGGATCACCTGGTATTCGTTCACGCCGATGTTCAGGCCTGCCTGATAAACCTGTTTTTTGAGTTTCTCATATCGGCCGCTGCTGGCCGAGGAAAACCGCCCTGCTTCCGATTTCGGGCTTCCTGGGAGCTTTTCGGACAAGCTCTTCAACATTGGCTTGATAAGACGTTCCGTCAGCGGTTTGCTGAGCTCCTCATCCACGACGAATTTTTTCTGATCGGCGTTGGCCACGCGGTCCAGGCGTCTTTGGAGGGTATCGATCCGTTCACCGTATTCATGGAAGGCCAAAAGGACCGAACAAAAGGTGAAAAACCCTCCTGACAGGGCTAGATACGTCATCATACGCTCACCTCAATGAACTTAATATTCGATGTCCACAATTTTGTTGATGACGGCAAATCCGATGGCTTCCATCACCGCAGAGATTACCAGCATGATTTTTCCGGTTTTAGTGGTAAAAAACAAGGCAAAATATTCCGGATTGATCACCATCAGAGCCAATAGTATGAAAACTGGCAGCAGTCCGATCACGATTCCTGAAACCCTGCCCTGGGCCGTCAAGACCCGCACTTCCTGCTTGATGCGGATGCGGTCCCTCAGGGTGCTGGCGATGATTTCCAGAATGTCCGACAGATTGCCGCCAACCTGGGCGGAGGTGAGGATCGCCGACACCAGCAGGTCCAGGTCCCGGTTTTTCACCCGATCCACCATATGGTTCAGGGCATCCGTCTGGCTGACGCCATAATGCATTTCACGGATTGTTTTCGCAAATTCCGTGGAGATCGGTGGCGGCATATCGCTGGCGATGCTCTCCATGGCTTGCTGGAAGCTGAAGCCGGCTCTGATGCAGTTGTTCATGATCACTAAGGATTCACCCAGCTGTTTGTTGAATTCCTGCTGCCTTTTTTTGCGTTCCTTCTGGACCCAGAATGGCGGGATCACAAAGCCGATGATGGATATCCCGCTGGCTGTGATGGCATTGCCGCCCAGCAGCAGAATCAGCACCAAGGGAATAAAGGTTGCGCCGGCCCATGCATAGATAAATTCAGATGCATTCAGCTTGATGCCGGACATGGCAAGATATTCAGCAAATTCCTTGCTGACGATTTTTCCCTTCTTGCTCTTGTTCAGTTTGTTTTTCTCAATTTTTTCTTTGATGACCTGATCCTGGATATCGTCAATGCCCTTGGAAGCGAAATATTTGGCAACCCGGTCCTTGACGATATCGTTTCCTGAAACCGGCATATAATTCAGAACCAGGAAATATACCGTGGCCGCGCAGGAAAGCGCCAGCAAATAGCCGATCATCTCAACACCTCAATTCGTAAACCAGTCATCCTTCACAAGGATCCCGTTGGATGTGAGCTTTTCGAGGAAACCGGGGCGGATCCCCGTGGAGACAAAGCGCCCGGTGATCTTGCCGGTAGAATCCACGCCTTCCTGGCGGAAAACGAAGAGATCCTGAAGCGTAATGGTATCTCCTTCCATGCCCACCACTTCCGTGATGTTGACCACCTTTCGGGTGCCATCCTTGAGCCTGGACTGCTGGACCACGATGTCCAAAGCGGAGGATACTTGCTCACGGATCGCCTTGATGGGCAAATCCAGCCCCGACATCAGCACCATGGTTTCCAGTCGGGACATCAGGTCTCTGGGCGTATTGGCATGGGCGGTGGTCAGTGAGCCGTCATGACCGGTGTTCATGGCCTGCAGCATGTCCAGGGTTTCGCCCGAACGCACCTCGCCGACCACGATGCGGTCCGGCCGCATGCGCAAAGCGTTGCGGACCAGGTCGCGGATGGTGATCTGCCCGGCGCCCTCCAGATTGGCGGGGCGGCTTTCCATGGTCACCACATGGTTCTGTCGCAGCTGCAGTTCTGCCGCGTCTTCAATCGTCACGATCCGATCGGTATCGGGAATGAAGCCGGATAAGACGTTCAGAAAGGTGGTTTTACCGCTGCCGGTGCCCCCGGATACGATGATGTTCAGCTTGCCTTTGACACAGGCCTCCAGAAAATTCACCATTTTCGGAGACACCGAGGTGAATCGGATCAGATCCCCGGTGGTCAGGGGATTCTTGGAAAATTTCCGAATGGTCAGGGTCGGCCCGTTCAGGGCAATGGGCGGGATCACCGCATTGACGCGGGAGCCGTCCGCCAGGCGGGCATCCACCATGGGGCTGGTTTCATCCACACGCCGGCCCACCGAGGAAACGATGCGGTTGATGACGTTCATGACCTGCTGGTTGTCCTTGAAGACCGTGTCACTTAGAACCAGCTTTCCCTTGCGTTCCACGTAGACATTAAAAGGGCCGTTGACCATGATTTCCGTGATTTCCGGATCTGCCAGCAGAGGCTCCAGCGGTCCGAGTCCGACCACATTGTTGTAGATTTCTTTCTGCAGCCGGATCCGGTCCGCCCGGGGAATGGCGGCGGATTTCGCTTCGATCAAGGCCTCGATGGTTTTTGAAAGATAGGCCTCTTTATTGTCCTTCAGGTCATTGCCGTTGGCCGCTTCCTGGTTGATCAGGTCAATGATCTCTCCGTGGACTTTTTCCTTCAGCTCATAATAATCGTTTGCCGCCGGCGCATTGGCCTTGACAGGGACAGACGGGATTCCCGTGACCGACTCCGGTTCGGATTCCGCCGGCTGCGGGACGTTCTGTGCTTTTTGCTTTTCAAGCCGCTCCAATAAACTCATTATGGTCCTGCTTTCCGGCTCGAAGTCACTGGCTCAGTGACTTCGAAAAGCCAAATCCTTTTTTCAGAAATCCGGGCATTTTGATTTGTTTTTTCCCGGCCGCCTGGAACTGGTATTCCAGGTTGTCAGACAAAAGAATGCTTGATACATCGGAGATTGCCTGGCTCAGTTTGCTGGCTGGCGCGCTGAGCACGAAGGGCACGCCCCGGTTCAATGCGGTCACCGCGACTTTGTAGTCGCTGGGAATTTTGGCCCAGATCGGACAGCCGATGATACTCTGGACGTCGTCCACGGTGATGGAGCTGATGTCCACGGCCCGGTTGACGATCACTTTGACTTTGTCCTTCTGCTGCAGAGATTCCAGAAGCGTCATGCTCAGCCTGGAGTTTTTGAGGATGGATATGTCCAGGCCGGTGACGAAAAGAATCGTGGAGGAAGCTTCGATGGCATTGATGGTCACCTCCGTGAACATCGGGGAGGTGTCGATGATCACATAATCATAATAGGTTCGCAGCACACCAAGCAGCGCCTGCACCTTTTCAGCAGAAACCAATTCTGCATATTCGGGGCTTTTAGGGGCGCACAGGACATGAATGCCGCTGGAATGAACGCTCATATAGCTGCGGATGGCATCGATGGTCGGTGTGCCGGCCTGCTGGATCAATTCTGTGATGGTGTCCATCGGCTCGATGTCAAGAAAGATGTGGGCATCGCCGAACTGCAGGTCCAGATCCACCAGAGCGACCTTCTTCTGCTGGGACGCCAGTTTTACGGCAAGATTTGCAGCGATGGTGGTTTTCCCTAGTCCGCCCTTCGCCCCGAAGACGGTAATAACCCGGGACATCCAAGTGATGTTCTGTTTTGCATTGAGAGAATTGATGCGGGTATTCTCGTTGTTGTAAACCGATTTGATGTATTCCGCGAATTCCTTGGGATTTGCCGGAATCGTCGTCACATTGTGGGCGCCCACCTTGATGGCGCTTTGGAGGATCTCTAAGTCCAGATACTCTGCCAGGAGAATGACATGGGTCCTGGGCCGATGCAGGATGATGCGCTCCGTCAGGCTCAGCACATCCGGGTCTTCGGCACCCAGCATCATGATCACGATGTCCGGCGAGATGTTCTCGATTTTATCCAGGGCCTTGGAGCCGCCTGAAGACTCACCAAGGACCGCGATCTCATCATCCTGGATCATGCAGCGCATGGCGGCCAGGTTGCTATCCAATTTGCTGATCAGCAGAACATTGATTTTCATGGTCAAGACTCCTTCAGCCTAATTTGCGAGGATTTGATCGGCTGTCACACTGGGAAGGCGGGTGACGGTTTCATCCAAGGGCGACCGGAGGACAGCCCGCAGGACCCCGGCGTTTTCGGAGAAGCTCAGCTTGAGGGCCTGATCCGGTGTTGCCTGCAGCGTCAGCGTGGTGTAAGTGGCATCCTCGATGCCGGTTTTGCCAGCCGCCGACAAGACGGAATCCACCGCCAAGACCGTCAGGTTCTCCGCAATGACCTTCGCGACTTGAATCTGTTTATTGTCTGCAGTCTGAATTTCATATTGGCCGATGATGTCCACATGATTCCCTGGCATGATCATATAGGAGAGACTGGATACCGCATCCACCGCGATGCTGATAGCCCGCATTCCCGGCTCCACCGCATAATTCAGGCTGGTTTCCCGGCTTTCACCGGCCAAGACCAACTTGGGACCCAGGATCTGTTCCCCTGCTAAAATCTCTGTTTTGGCCACTTTTCCGATGGCCAGGCCGGCATCTGAAATAGCTTCGGCGAGGATCGCCTCGCTGGGCAGCTTGGTTAGGGTCAGCATGTCCTGGGTGATGGGAACATTGGGCGGGATCACCTTGGCCGCCACCAGCACCTCGGTTTTAGGCGTCTCATTGGGCTTGCTGAGGGAGGTCAAGAAGGTGATCAGCAAAATCACTGTGACCACCGCTGAAATCAAAGCCAATAGTTTTACTTTCTTCACGGCTGAACCCTCCATGCGGTTTGCCTGGCCGGGCTTTGACGGCTGATGTTCCGGCGGCAGGCCATCTCGTTTTTTTCTCTATCGTGATCATATTTCATGTGGTTTTTCATATTCATTCGATCCTCATCGTGCATTGGGCGGAAAGATCATAACAGCCGTCCCCGTCGTCTGATTCCAGCAAGGCGTTGAAAAAGGGTGTCAGCAGGGGTATTTTCCCGTCTAGGTTGACCGTGATCTGTTCCCCGGCCGGCATGGGAATTGCCGTGTCAAAATCACTGTTGTAACCGACAGCAATGCTGTCGGCATAGGTTTGAATTGCCGTCAGCCCATCGTCGTAGAAATGAACCGCGGCATAACGGGCCGCTTCCCGGCAGGCATTATTGGCCAGGATCTTATTGCTGAAAATCCAGCCGAATTCAATGATTCCGCAAATCAGCATCAGGAGCACCGGCAGCACCAGAGCCAACTCTACCATGGACTGGCCTTTTCTATTTTTCAGAGGCACCCTGATCACCACCTTTATTAAAAACAAAACACTGTATCGGATGCACAACGGGAATCCTGTTTGTATTAGTGGATCGATGTAAACCATTGGCGACATTTCACAAGGTTTTGAAGGGGATAAAAGGGAGGCCCCAGTGCTCAATTGAGGTCTCCCTTTTGATTGGGGAAAATTGCGATATATTCGACTGCTTGAATTGATTCACCTTTATTAAGCAAGGCCCGTAACGACGGCATTGAATTTAGCCAGCAGCTGAGTTCCGATACCGGTCAGTCCGGCCATGGCGACCAACGCCACAAGGACGATGATCAATCCATATTCCACCATACCCTGTCCGCTTTCTTCCTTTATCATCCAATTTAACATCTTCTTCATGTCTCTTCCTCCTCATCCTTACTCACTTTATTCAAAAAGAACCTTAGAGATCTAGGCCAGTCCAGTGACCACTGCATTAAATTTAGCCAGCAACTGTGTGCCGATCCCGGTCAATCCGGCCATCGCGACCAACGCTACCAGGACGATGATCAAGCCATACTCCACCATACCTTGTCCGCTTTCTTCTTTAATCATCCAATTGAACATCTTTTTCATGTCTCTTCCTCCTCTTTCTTCATCAATACAGTTCTATCAATCAATAAATTTTTGATTCAAGCTTCCATTGTATATTTTTGGATTATGCCAGACTTGTCACCGCTGCATTGAATTTGGTCAGCAGCTGGGTGCCGATCCCGGTCAGACCGGCCATGGCGACCAACGCCACCAGAATAATGATCAATCCATACTCCACCATGCCTTGTCCCTCTTCTTCCTGAAGAACCCAATCTGTGAATCTCTTCATACTTTCCCTCCTTAACATGACCATGCTGCTGTTATATTAAAATATATTTTGGATACCTCACAAGCACACCATTGCGAATCCCATGCCAAGCATCATAAAGGGTGCAAACGCGAACCTGGAGGCCAAAGTCAGCTTCCGGAAAAATAATCCGATCACACAGTACACCAGCAAGGCGCCGCACATGACCAGCACGGCCGGAACGATATAGGATTGTCCAAGGACCAGGCCCATGGCCCCTGCCAGCTTCACGTCCCCGGCGCCGATCTTGTCAAAACCGCCCAGGAACACCGGAACCAGGAAGACCGCCATCATCACCCCCATCGACAGGATGGCCTTGGGTAATGAACCGATCCCGAAATGGATGATCTGGAAGGCAGCGCCGGCGATCAGCATCAGCAGCACCAGCTCGTTGGGAATCCTTCGAATCCGCCAGTCGATCACCGTGATTGCCAAGGCGGCGGTGATCAGCAGCGCGGCCAGGGAGGCTACCATAAAGCCATCAAATCTGAAACCTGTGTACATCCACAATCCGGCAACCAGAATGCCCGAAATGAGTTTTGTATAGATTGCCGCTCCGACGGCTCCGCCTGTGATTTTGCTTTGGGAATTACCACTCTGTCTTGCTTGGATCAAGCTTTCGATGATTCCCGGAAGCAGGATACCCAGCAAGGCGCCGATCGAACCGAAAAGAATGATTCTGATGGTGTTTGTCATTCCGCACCCTGCACTTTCTACTCGCTTTTGGCCCGTGGTTGAAAATCAAAAACCCCTCTTGCTTCGGCGTTGCCAAAACAGAGGGGTATGCATAAGCACCCTTATTTTTTCGGCAACCCGACGATCATGGCCTCTTGCGAGACTTTAGACTCGTAGCTTTGCGTCCCCGGCTTTCGCCGGGTTTGCCTTTATCGTTTTGTAGTATCAATGTAAACCTTGTTTGAATAAAATGCAATACCTTTTTTAATAAAATTCCATTAATATTTTGAATTTTTTAATTAATTTATATCATACGCATCCTTATTTAACCATATATATTATAATTTTACATATTTGTTCTTAATTACCAAGATTTTTTACCGGGGAAAAGCTTCAAAACCGGGACTTGTTTTGGCTCCCAAACTTTTTCACATGGTTCAGGTTTCTTTCGTCTAGTGCACCATCTTGACAATCAACGCTAAAATACCTGAGGTGATCAGCGGCCCCACCGGCACACCGCCTAAAAACGCGGCGGCCGCCACGGCCCCGACAATCAGTGCCGGCATGATGTCCCCCTGGCCCTGTACCGTCAGATAAGCCAGTCCCTGACCGCTCAGATAGGTGGTCAAAAAAGAGAGCACCAAGGCCGAAATGCCGATCCATGAGGTGAAGGTGCCCCGGATGCTGGTCATGCCGATGCTGCCGTCGGCGATCGGGATCATGATGGCGGCGATCAATAGAATCAGCCCCCAGGCCATGCCGCTTTTATTCAGCACCGGATACACATAGCCATCCAATCCCAACAGCTTCAGCATCAGCAACATGCAGGTGGCGATCGCTACGGATTTCGCCTTGCCAATGACGGCGACGGCCAGAATGACCATCAAGATAACGGTTGCGTCCAATGAAACCAACTCCTTTTGAATAATGATCCATTTTCGAAGAATTCCCTGCCGACGGCTGCGATTCCGTGAGGCCTCCCGGAATGTCCAATGCCTTACGATTATCGTACTCCATTTTTTGTAAAAAGTAATAAACGCAGGTTAAGATTTTGAGGTTTCTCTCGGCGCTGCAGGCCCTTTCTCCGGATGCGCAGCATAGGGCCCCGCCTCCTCTTCTCTCCTTGGCGCAAATGTGATAGGATAGAGCACAACATGCTAACCCCATCAGGAGGTTTCATTGAATTCATCTGAGCTTGTCTATACCGCAGCCGAGGAAGACCAGGGGGCTTGTGTCCGGGATATCCTGGCCAGCCGCTTCTCATTTTCTCAAGCCTTGATGGCCCGGCTGAAAAAACAATATAAAATCCGGGTCAACGGCCATTGGGCGCGCACAAACCAGCAAATCTCCGCCGGGGATGTGATCACCGTCGACGTGACCCTTTCGGAAGAAAACCCGCTCATACCGGAAGCGCTTCCTTTGGACATCCTTTATGAGGATGCTGATTTTCTCTCGGTCAGCAAAGCCTCGGGCATGGCCGTTCATCCTTCCGGCGCCGGCGGCACCGGGACCCTGGCCAATGCGGTGACGCACTATTTCAATCAGTCTGGAAGCAAAGCTTTATTCAGAGCAGTCCATCGTCTGGACAAAGATACCTCCGGCTTGGTGCTGATCGCCAAAAACCGGTTCGCCCAGCAGGCCTTGTCCGGCCAGAAGCCTGAAAACCGCATTCAGAAGCGCTATGTCGCCTTGGTCGAAGGCGTCATTGAGGAGGAAAGCGGCTGCATCGATCTGCCCATTGCCTGGCCGGATCCGGCACAGCGCCGCCGCCAGGTTCACCCCGGCGGTCAACGGGCGGTGACCCATTTTCAAGTCCTGGAGCGTTTACCGGGCCATACCCTGGTCTCCCTTCGTCTGGAAACCGGCCGCACCCATCAGATCCGAGTCCATCTGAGTCATCTGGGCCACCCCCTCTGCGGTGATCTTCTCTATGGACGACCCTCTCCCTGGATCGGCCGGCTGGCCCTGCATGCCGACGAAATGGCCTTCCTTCATCCCCGGACCAGCAAGAAAATCCTGATCCAAAGCCCCCTGCCCGAGGATTTCCGGGAAGCCCTCTGCCGGCTGCGGAAGATTCCGGCACCTCCTTCATCTCCGAATCCATAAAAAGAGGAACCCGCTTTTGATTCAGCGGGTTCCTCTTTTTATTCACGGCAATCGTGCGATCGGCCGCATTGGATGGGTCTTTATTGAATGCTGGCGTGGTATTCCTGCAGGGATTTCTTTTCCGGCTCCACCAAACCGTTGCGGATATAAGCCGCGATCCCTTTCACGCTGGCCAAGGCCGCGGTCATCGTGGTAATGTAGGGTACTTTGTTTTTGATGGCCAGCTTGCGGATGTAGGAATCATCAAAGGCGCTGGCTTTAGATTGAGGCGTGTTGATGATCAGGTTCAGCTCCTTGTTGGAGATGCTGTCGGCGATGTTGGGCCGGCCCTCGTGAAGCTTCTTGATCTCTTCGCACGTCACGCCGTTTTCTTGGAGGTAGGCGCAGGTCCCTTTGGTGGCTTTGAGGCTGAAGCCACTGTTGACAAAGGCTTTGGCCACTTCCAGCGCATCCGCTTTGTCGCTGTCGTTGACGCTGATCAAAACAGTTCCTGAGGTGGGCAGCGGGGACTGGGTGGCTTCCTCGGCCTTGAAATAGGCCAGCTCAAAGGTGTCCGCCATGCCCAGCACTTCCCCGGTGGAGCGCATTTCGGGTCCCAGCACCGGGTCGACCTCCGGAAACATGTTGAAGGGCAGAACGGCCTCTTTGACGCCGAAGTGCGGGATCTTTTTATGGACCAGCCGGCTCATGTCGAATTTTTTGCCGGCATGGACAGCCATGATGATTTCAGTCGCGATTCGGGCCATGGGGATGTTGCATACCTTGGAGACCAAGGGCACAGTTCTGGAGGCTCTGGGATTGGCTTCCAGCACATAGACCTTGTCGTCGGCGATGGCATACTGCATGTTCATCAGCCCAACCACCTTCATTTCTTTGGCGATCCGCTGGGTGTAGTCCACAATGGTCTGAATGTGCGCTTCGGAGATGCCCACAGGCGGAATGACGCAGGCCGAGTCGCCGGAATGGATACCGGCGTATTCGATGTGCTCCATCACCGTGGGAACAAAAGCATCGGTTCCGTCGGCAATGGCGTCCGCCTCCGCTTCCGTGGCGTGCTGCAGGAAACGATCCACCAGGATCGGCCGTTCCGGGGTCACGCCCACCGCCGCCGCCATATAGCGTCTCAGCATTTCCTCGTCATGAACGATTTCCATGCCGCGTCCGCCCAGCACATAGGAAGGCCTGACCATGAGAGGATAGCCGATGCGGTCGGCGATTTCAATGGCCTCCTCCACATTGACGGCCATGCCGGATTCGGGCATGGGGATGTGCAGTTTGTCCATGATCTCGCGAAAACGGTCCCGGTCCTCCGCCAGGTCAATGGTTTCCTGGGAAGTGCCCAGGATTTTGACGCCAGCTTTTTCCAGCTCTCCTGCAATGTTCAGCGGCGTCTGCCCGCCGAACTGGACGATCACGCCCAGAGGTTTTTCTTTTTCGTAAATGCTCAGAACATCTTCGACCGTCAGCGGCTCAAAATAGAGCTTGTCGGAGGTGTCATAGTCGGTGGATACGGTTTCCGGGTTGCAGTTGACGATGACGGTTTCGTAGCCCAGATCCTTAAGGGCAAAAGCCGCATGGACACAGCAGTAGTCGAATTCAATGCCTTGCCCGATGCGGTTGGGGCCGCCGCCCAGAATCATGACCTTCGGCCGATCGCTGACGGTGGTTTGATCCGGCGCATTGTAGGTGGAGTAATAATACGCCGCATTCTCCACGCCGCTGACGGGAACGGCTTCCCAGCCTTCGCAAACACCCAGGTCCGTCCTCTGCCGACGGATGTCCGATTCAGCACATGCCAGCAATTGAGCCAGATAGCGGTCGGAAAATCCGTCTTTCTTGGCACGGACCAGAAGCGCATCCGGCAGCGTGCCGCCCTTGTACTGTAAAATCTCCTCTTCCAGCTCCACCAATTCCTTCATTTGCTGCAGAAAATAGGGCTTGATGTAAGTCATTTCATAGAGCTGCTGGATGTCTGCGCCTTTGCGCAGGGCTTCGTATAAGATAAACTGCCGCTCGCTGGTGGGTTCCGCCAGCATGGCCAGCAATTCCTCCAGGGACCGCTGATTGAAGTCCTTGGCAAAACCCAGCCCATAGCGGCCGATTTCCAGGGAACGAATGGCCTTTTGCACGGCCTCTTTATAGTTTTTGCCAATGCTCATGACTTCGCCCACGGCCCGCATCTGAGTGCCCAGCTTGTCGATGGAACCCGGGAATTTTTCGAAAGCCCAGCGGGCGAATTTGATGACCACATAATCTCCGGAAGGCGTATACTTGTCCAGCGTCCCCTCTCTCCAGTAGGGGATCTCGTCCAGGGTCAAGCCAGCCGCCAGCAGAGAAGAGATATAGGCGATGGGGAATCCGGTGGCTTTGGAGGCCAGGGCCGAGGAACGGGAGGTCCTGGGATTGATCTCAATGATGACCACACGGCCGGTTTTGGGATCGTGGGCAAACTGAACGTTGGTGCCGCCGATCACTTCGATCGCTTCCACCACATCGTATGAATATTTTTGCAGGCGTTGCTGGAGCTCCGTGCTGATGGTCAGCATGGGGGCGGAGCAGAAGGAGTCTCCGGTGTGGACCCCGATGGCGTCAATATTTTCGATGAAGCAAATGGTGATCATCTGGTTTTTGCTGTCCCGGACCACCTCCAGCTCCAGTTCTTCCCAGCCCAGAACCGATTCCTCCACCAGGATCTGTCCCACCATGCTGGCCGCGATGCCGCGGTTGGCGATGACGCGCAGTTCTTCGACATTGTAAACCAGGCCGCCGCCCGTACCGCCCATGGTATAAGCCGGCCGGATGACCACAGGGTAGCCCAGCTCCTGAGCGATGCTTTCCGCCTCTTCCACGCTGTAGGCCGCTTGGCTCTTAGGCATTTCGATGCCCAGCCGTGCCATGGTCTCTTTGAAGGCGATACGGTCCTCGCCCCGCTCGATGGCATCGATCTGGACGCCGATAACCTTGACGCCGTATTTTTCCAGGATCCCGGCTTTGCTCAATTCAGAGCAAAGATTCAGCGCGGTTTGCCCGCCCAGATTGGGGAGGACCGCATCGGGACGCTCTTTGGCAATGATCCGTTCCAGGCTTTTTTCATTCAGAGGCTCAATATAGGTCACATCGGCAATGCCCGGGTCGGTCATGATGGTGGCGGGATTGGAGTTGACCAAAACGATCTGATAACCCAGGCCGCGTAAAGCTTTGCAAGCCTGGGTCCCGGAATAGTCGAACTCACAGGCTTGGCCGATCACGATCGGCCCTGAGCCAATGATCAGAATCTTGTGGATATCGTTTCTTTTCGGCATAAACATCCTCCTGTCTTTGATCGATCTGCCTGACGCTGCGGGCAGATCCTGCGATAGGGCAGATTGGGAACCGTGTCGGATTCGGCACACTTCTCATTATTTTAATCGATGAGTATGGAGCTTGTAAAGCCGGTTTTCAGGTTATCCCGCCGTGATTCCATGTATACTTTACGTCTCGCCCGGTTCACTTTCTCAGTTTCAAATCCATGCCCTTTTGGGCCGCCTTGGCCTCCAAATGCTCTGAGGCTTGGCGGGCTTTCGCCTTGACATCCCCCGCCGAATCCGAAGACATGCTGCGCAGGGCTTCCATGACAGATCGGAGTTCCTCGATCGAAAGCAGATTGACCGCATTGCAAAAGAAGCTTTTTCGGCGGCCATCATTGTATTCTGAAAGCAGCTCCTGAAGGATGGTCATTTTCTCCTCCAGTTCCTTTTGAATGGACTCCATCCCCTCTGTTTCGGCTTTACAGAAGTCCGAAAGCACCTTTCGATAGGAAATGAAGGAATCCCGCTGACCGATGTCTCGAAAACGCGGGCAAGGATATTCCCTGCACTGATAGCAATATTCGATGCCGCCATGCTTTTGGCTGCAGCCGATCACGCCGCAGGCCGGGTGCTTCAGTTCGAAGTCCATCCCTCCGCAGCCGGGGCATCGGGATCCTCCTTCGGTATGGTAACGGGGACAGAGGCCGCAATTCAGTCCGCATAAAGAAAACAAGGGATAGGCTCTTCGATATTTCTTCATCTTCCTGCCTCCTGCATAAACACATGCTCCGCTTCACGGCACACCGGATGTTCGACTCCATTGTTTCACAAAGCCGTCAGCAAGTAAATATCGAGATAACAAAAAAGCCCCGGCCTGTATGCCGGGGCAAGAAAGGAGTGGATCGTAAGATTTCTAATATAATTATTCAAGCTCAGACCTCTTGCCTGCGGACTTGCCCACATGCGTTCGTTGGTATCGCACCGAGAGCAAACTGCCGCCTGCCATGCCGGCGACAATCAGCAGAATGCCTAGAATGCCGAGTCCGGACGGCAGAGGATCCTTCAAGAACAAAATGCCTGCCAGAGTGGAAAACACCACCGAGCCGCACTGGGTCGCTTCCGCCAGCGCCAGCTGCTTCGGATTGTGCCGCACGATGTTCGTGGCCTTAAAGAGCAGGACTGTGGCCACAACGCCGGCAAATAAACCGACGATCCCGCTTTGGAGAAGCTGTCCATTGGAAGGCGGACCCGCCTGCCTCCAAGCCAGGACCGAAAGAAGAATCCATAAAGGCTGGCTCCATAAAGTCATCCCAAACACCCTTTGGGTTGCGGTGATTTCCGGTGAACAGATCTGCATCATCTTTCGATTGCCTAAAGGATAGGCAAAGGCGGCAACAAGGGTTGGCAGAAGGAACAGCCAGATGCTCCCCTCCACGGCGCCCGCCCCCGTAGTTAAGGCGGCGGAAAGCTGAAGCACAAAAACCCCTGCCAGGATCAATAGATTCATGGCAATATTTCCCCAAGGAAAGGCTTGTCCAAAAAGGGGCGACATGATGGCCCCGGCAACGATGGTGATCTGAAAGGTGGCGGAGGCGAACCATGAGGTTCCGTATTGTGAAGCAAAGGTAAGGGGCCCGTAAAACAGACCGAACCCCACCATGCTCCAGACAAACCATGCCAGTTTATTCTGACCCATCGCTTTGAAAACCGGCGACAATCCGCCTTCCTTCCAAACGATGAGGGCAAGAAAAGGTAAAGAAGCCATGTACCGCAATGAGGCGCTCCACATCCAATAGCCGCCCGAAAGCTGCATGCTGCGGTTCAATACAAAGGTGAAGGAGAAGAAAAAGGATGCCATGATCCCGTAAAGCAATGCTCTTTTCATCGTTGTATCCCCCTTGGCGGGAACGCCCCAGAGCCCTTCGTTATTTTGATGATTTTTTCGATATTTTATTGTCAAAAGCCTTGCTGAGGAAGGTGTACACGATCACTGTAAAGATGAAAGCCATAACGGGCGATACGAAAATGTTATTGGTCAGACAGAATTTGCCGAAGATGCCGCCCAAGATCCAGGAAAGGATCGCAATGGGGTTGACTTCCATGTCCATCTTGCTGTTCTTGACAAAATATCTTTCGGCCACGATCAGGGCCGGAACCGGCGCAAGAAGAACCGACAGGAAGGAAATGATGGGCAGCAGATATTTCAGGGCGCCGATAAAGGCAAAGGCGGCGGCAAAGGCGGCAACCCCCCAGGCGATGGTGGAATGCTTTACTTTGCCTTTCAGTCCGGTCTCATTGAAGATGTTCTGAGCAGCCAGAGATGCGCCGTAGATGTTGTTGTCCTGGGTGGTCCACAGGCAGAATATGGTGCAGATGAAGACCAGGATGCCTAAGCCCAGGGCTGCGGTGGCTTGAGAGAAGTTGCCGTTCTTTGTGGCCATGGCCACCAGGACGCCGATGAACTGCAGGCAGAACAAGCCCAGGAAGAAGGCTGTGGTGCCGCTTTTGATCACCGTTGCCCGGGTCCTGGCATAACGACAGACGTCCGGCGTAATGATGCAGCCGAAGACCCAGCTGCCCACCACGGAGGCAGAAGCCGCCGTAAAGGTCATGGTTTCGGTCGGAATGTAAGAAAACGCCGCGGCAAAACCGCCGGACCGCATACCCACACCGACGAAGCAGGCGATGGAAAGCAGGATGGCGGCAGGTACGCCGAAGGCGGAGACGATTTCAAGGCCTTTGTAACCGCGGATGGCGGATTGCGCCCAGATAAAGATCACCAGAACGCCGGTGATCGAAACCGGGATCGGCCAGCCGGGAAAGTTGGTGGCGATCATGCCGGCAAAGGTATTGCCGTTGATGCCGATCCAGTTGATGGCGGAAAGCACCAGCAAAAGGGAAAAGATGCTGGACCCTTTTTTCCCGAAAGCCGTTCTCGACAAGAAGGCTGTGGAATAGCCGGTATCATAAGCAATAAGTCCAGTGATCACCGCAATGAAAATCAAGAAGGCATCCGCCGCGAGAATGGCGGTCATGGCGCCGGCGAAGGTCATCTTGAAGCCGATGGCGGCGCCGGTCACGAAATTGGATAGTGCAATGGGATAGCCGGCCAGAACCAGGAACAAACTGATTCCGCCTTTTTTCTTCTCCTCGGGAACAGGTTCAAACGCATATTCATACGCGCCTTCGTTAGGTAGTGCCTTTTCTTCAACATAGGTACTCATTTTGTCATCTCCTAATAAGTTATTTTAGACAAAGCCGAGTCAACCGATCTGTGATGAAAACGATCCTACTTGCCAGAACACCTCCTTGCGACGCTCAGCATGACCTGCAGTCTTCACCCTGCCATGGCACGCTGATCCTCCGGATTCAAGTTCCTTATCTTAACCCGCACTCCAAACCATGGGTCCAGTCATAGCCCTCTTCCAGTTTTTCCACAAGGGCCTGCCGTTTTTCTTTGAGCTTATAGCTGAGAGACATCAGACTCTCGCTTAAATGGATGTGTTCGATGGCCACGTCATCGGGGACCTCAAATTCGACAGAGGCAAAATTCCAAATCCCTTTGATTCCGTAACGGATGACCTTTTCTGCCGCTTCACGGGCGTGCATCCGGGGCACGGTGATGACCGCGATGTCCACCGCAACCCGTGCGGCAAATTCAGGAAGCGCATCCATACTCTTGATTTCGATGCCCCGCACCGATTTCCCGATCAGATGGGGATTGAGGTCGAACATGCCAATGATTTTAAAGCCCCTCTTTTCGAAGTTCGGATGATTGGCCAAGGCCCGGCCCAGTTTCCCGGAACCGATGATGATCATTTGGTTGGTTTGAGCCAAACCGAGGATTTTGCCGATTTCCCGCATCAAAGGTTCCACTTCGTAACCGTAACCTTGGAGCCCCACACAGCCGAACTGAAAAAAGTCTTGCCTCACCTGAGACGGCGTGATTTCCATCTGCCGGCCCAGATCAACGGACAAAACCCGGCTGATGCCGACCTGATGTAGATCCGATAGGTAACGGTAATATTTCGGCAGCCGTTTGACGGTTGCATTGGACACCTTTTTCTCGCCCTTCATAAGTCCCCCTGAGTTATGTCTGTCATCGATTGCTGCAATCTCTGCAAATTTCAAGATGTTTCAATTTTTTCCGAATTTTTGATCCTGCTGGAGCCCTCGCAGGCGATCCGGCAGTCCCCCTTCCCTTAATAGGACCCTCCATTGCCTGTATTGGCAAGCAATGGAGGATCATATCATCGGGTGGGTTGGGTGTATGGAAAGGATAGAATTCGAGGAGGTGTTTTTCTATCCTGTATCACAGAGTCTAAAGGTTTTCCTGAAGGGGCTTGAGCCGGTCAGACCAGGACGATGCCCATTTTCTTTGCGGCTTCCACGGCTTCCGCCAGGGAGGGCTTAGCGTCGCGAAGCACCAGACGGCCGCCGCCCCGATTGAGGGTATCCACCATGCTGGTCATTTCGTCGGTCTCAATGGTGATCCTCTGGATGGATTCTTCATGCCCTTCCTGGATATCCACTTCGATCCCCATCTCCTTGACCATGGCAACGGATTTGTTATACATTTCATAATCCGAGGTGGATGCGCCAAAGACCGCCCCCATCAGAACGCCGGGGATGTTGATTGCCCGGCGGGCGAACAATTCTGGATAGAGCTCCACGGTGACTTTGCGGATCTTGCCCTTTGCCAAAGCATGGGCGATCCGGGCCGCATTGGTGGGTGAGCCCACCGCCTGACTGCTGCCGCCCACCACAGCGTCTCCATAGGTCTGAAGGATCGGCTTGGTGCCCTGGGCCATTTTCTTGGACACTTTCTGCGCTTTCTCAAGGGTTTCACGGATCTTCTGCTGTTCCGCGTCCTTCACTTCCTGCCGGACCAGGGATTCCACCAGCTCCTTGCGTTTGAAGAAGGGCTCCATATATTCCACAACGGTCGGAACCACATGGCGTGCGGATTCCACATGGACCTCGCTGGCCATGGCGATCATGACGTCCACAGGGACATTGACCGTCATATCCACCAGCATGCAAAGCTTGCCGGAATACATGCCAATCAGGATGGCGCCGCCGATATGGCTGGTGCAAAGGGCCGGCACCAGCACACGGGGTGTGCAGGGCACCGCAATGGTGGGCGACATGGCCAGGACGATGGCTTTTTCCATCTGCCGGGGCGAGCCGCCCTGCATGGCCACGGTGGCGGCCGCGATGCAGGCCGCACCGGCGCCGAAGCCTTCCATGTTGCAGCCGGTGGTGATTTTGCCCACCCGGAAGATGCTGCCGATTTTCAGGATCAGGGCCGCGATCTCGGCGATGGTCACTTCATCATAGCCCGCGGTCATCATCGCCTTGACAAATCCGGCGTAGGGACAGGAGTCTCCGGTGCCGGCACAGGGGCGCAATCCAATACAGTGGTTGCCCACCTGGGCGGCCTGGGTATAGAGCAGGGCATTGTCCAGAAAGGTATCCTGGAAGCATTTCGGTCCCTGGATCTGGTTCATCTGGGAGGCAATGGTGCCCAGGAGGATGCTTTCCCCATCCTTCAGTCCGATGTCAAGCGCCTTCAGATTATGGGCGTATTCATCCATGACCTTGGTCAGGATCTCGGCCCGGGGCATGTTCAGCTGGATCTCGGTTTCGGACAGGACCACATCCACGACGCGCACATTGTATTTTTCTGCCAGGGCGATGGTTTCACCCACGGTCAGCGGCTGATTGGCCGCGATTTCTTTGATCAATTCGGACATCGTTTCGCTCTCTTTCTGCTGAAGGTCTATTTGCCGCTGTATTTTGCCTCAAGGGCACGGATTTCGGCAAGACCGATCAGATCGTTGAACTCGCTGAAGGTGACCATCTCCGGGATCATGGTGGCGGTGGTGCCTTCTTTCTTCAGAGTTTCCATCAGCGTCAGCATGGCTTTGGTGGTCAGGTAGGTGGATGCGGTGGGATAGATCACCAGGTTGTAGCCCAGGGCTTCCAATTCCTGGTTGGGCAGCATGGGCGTCCGGCCGCCTTCCACCATATTGGCCAGGGTATAAACTTTAATGGCCTTGTTGATCATGACCATTTCTTCCTTGGATTCGGGGGATTCGATGAAAATGATGTCCGCGCCGGCTTCCTGATAAGCCAGGCCCCGTTCGATGGCTTCGTCAATGCCCATGATGGTGCGGGCGTCGGTGCGGGCCATGATCATGAAATCGTCATCCATACGGGCATCGGCGGCCGCTTTGATCTTGCCCACCATTTCTTCCTTGGGAATGACCTGCCGGCCCAGCATATGGCCGCATTTTTTGGGCATGACCTGGTCTTCCAGCTGAATAACGGCCACGCCGGCCTTCTCGTATTCACGAACGGTGCGGCGGACGTTGATGGCATTGCCAAAACCGGTGTCCGCATCGGCAATGACCGGCACGCCGGCGGCTTCCACGATGGCGCTGGCCCGGGCCACCATTTCCGACATGGTCAACAATCCTACGTCGGGATTGCCCAGATGGCTGGCGGCTTGGCCGTAGCCGGTCATATAGACGGCGTCAAAGCCGGTTTTCCCGATAATTTTGGCAGTCAGCGCATCGTGGGCGCCGGGGGCAACGATCATTTTTCCGGTTTGAAAAAGCTGTCTCATTTTTGTTGAATTTTTCATAATACACCTCTGCTGATCATATTTTCGTTCATATAACTCAGAGCCGCGTCGGGATAATGGCTGGACAGGGCTCCCATGGCATAAAGAATGTAATCCTTGTCACAGAAAAAGGCTGGTTCTTCCGGCAGCAGCGAGATGCCGGGGTCCGCAAAGGCGCTTTTCAGAATAGCCTTCGCCTGGGCTGCGTCGGCATAAGCAAAGATGCCGCCCACCGCCATGACATATTTTACCAAACGAAGGTCTCTTCCCACCGGCGTGCCGGCAGCAACGCCCATCACCGGGTCGGCTTCCTGGGCGAAATGCCCGGCATGCCGCCTCAAGGCGACTTGAATGGCACAGACGGCCAGGGCGTGGTCGATGGCTTTTTCCCTCAGGTCACCTGGGATCGCTTCCGTGTTCTCCTCGAGATACTGGGCGTAGGTGCTGATTTCTTCCGGAGCGACCTCGGGACTGCCTTCCGGCATGGCCCGAAGGATCGCCAGCGGCCCCACGGCATCCACGATGCCCGCGGCGCTGACCCGCATGCCCAGATTGCCTTCCACCGTGCGGTACGAGAACTGCTTCTCATTGCTGATGATCAGGCCCCGTTCCTCAGGCTTGAGCATTTCCAATTCCGGCAATGCGGAATGGATGTCGGTGGTGGCGCCTCCCAGGTCGATCAGCAGCAAGCCGCCGATCCCCTCCTGCTCATGGGTGCCGCGAGCCAGGAGCTCGCTGGCCAGAAGCACCGCGCCAGGGGTGGGCATCACCGTCCGGTCGGCCAGGATGGCCTGAAGCTGGTCCAGCCCTTTGGCACGGGTGATTTGTTTGATGAACTCGGCATGAATGGCTTCCCGGGCCGGTTTTACGTTCAATTCATGGATGGTGGGCATGATGTTGGGTACGCGGACCCAATCGATGCCATGCTCCGTGAAGATTTTTGCTGCATCCGCCTGGGCATCCCGGTTGCAGGCAATGATCACCTTTGCTTTGCTGCGGATTTTTGCGATGATCCGGGCGTTTTCCAGCACAGACTCTTGGTCTCCGCCATCCGTGCCGCCGGCCAGCAGGATAATATCCGGCCGGATTTCCCGCAGCACTTCTTCACGGTACTCAAGCGGTTCATCGAAGGAAACCACCTCCATGACCCGGGCGCCGGCCGTCATGGCCACTTCCTTGGCTGCCTTGGCTGTAACCCGGGGCATATAGCCCAGAGCCACCATCCTAAGACCGCCTGCCGCACTGCAGGTGGCATAGGCTTTGGCATCGGCGGCAACGGTCACGCCGCAGTCAGCTTCCACATGCCGTCTTGCAAGGCCGACGCCGATCATCACATCCTGCAGGGTGGTCGGAGACTGTCCACGGCCAAGAAAATCCAGCTTGCCGCCTTCAAGGCGGAAGGCGGAGGCCTTGGTGTAGGTGCTTCCCACATCATAAACCAGCAGGTTGGCGATCAAGGCGCTATTTTCCATAGATTTTCGCGGTTTCAACAAAGGCATAGCCTTCCATGATCCGACGCGCGGTTCTTTCGAAAGCAGCCTTCTTCACGACGCCATCCTGAACGTCGGCCACCACAGGCAGCACGCCGGCGGGATGTCCGATGCGGATGGTGGAAATGGAATCGATATGCGGGATCACCTGATTGACGATGGTCCCTTTGATCTTTGCGGCGGCGCCGGTACAGGCCGTGCCGGTGCCGGGATAGGTTTTATGAAGCACCTGCATAAACATCATTCTGGAAACAAAGTCGACCTGGTCCTTGCGGATGATGTTGCCGGTGGTGAAGTCCACATAGTCCTCGGCCTCGCTCACGAAAGCGATCATGGGGAAAGCCGGGGATTTTTTGGTTGCTTCCTCCACCGTCGCCGCTTTGCCCATGATGACGCAGCATTTCGCCCGCAGCTCTTCCAGCAAAGCCAGAAGCTCAGGGTTTCCGTTGATCTCGGAAGGCGTTTCGGTGCCTTTCATGTTCACGGCGCTGGCGCGGACAAAGACGCAGGGATTGGATACGTCCACCATGGACACCTCAATGGGTCCTTTGCTGGTTTCGATCACATCCACCACTTTGCCGGTGGGCAGAAGTTTGCCGGTGGAAGAGCCTGCGGTGGAGGCAAAATCCATCAGGATCGGGGAAGCCGTGCCGGGAACGCCGTCGATTTTGCAGTTTCCGGTGACACGGGCCTTTCCGTCTTTGACTTCCACTTCCGCATAGAGCATTTTTCCAGTGTTGGTGTTGTGGATGCGGACCATGGTCACCGGTTCCACGGCACGGACCATGGATTCATCGATGGCAAAAGGGCCCACGCCGGAGGAAATGTTGCCGCAGTTGCCGTTGTAATCGATCATCGCGTCCGTGATGCTGACCTGTCCGAAGGTATAGTCCACATCCGCATCGGGGCGGCTGGGGGGGCCGATGATGGCCAGCTTGCTGGTCAGGGTGTCCGCACCGGCGATGCCGTCGATCTGACGAACGTCCGGGCTGCCGAAGATGGCAAGAATGGTTTTGTCTCTTGATGCTTTATCCGCAGGCAGGTCGTTTTCTTTAATAAACACACCTCTGCTTGTCCCCCCTCGCATCACCACGCAGGGAACTCTGAACATGTCGCTCATAATCAAAAACCTCCTCGGGTTTATTTACTTTTGGCTTCGAATGCTGCGATGATTTCCGCAATGCATTGATCCGCATCCGTTCCCGGACCATAGAATGCATCCACGCCCATGAATCCAACGCCTTCATTTTTTATCTTATCTTCATAGAAAGCGTGCTCTTCTTCTTTTTCGGCAATACGGCCGCCTGCGACCACCATGATTTGGTCGCGCAGGCCCAGCTCTTCCAGACGTTTTCCTACCCGCGGGAACAAGGTATTTCCCAAGCCCAGCAGGTTGTTGATGCCAACGATGGAAGCTTTGGCTTCCGCAGCCACTTCCGCCACGGTTTCAGGCAGATTCATACCCCGCAGATAGATCACTTCATAGCCCGCTCTCTGGAAGGCTTCCCGGATCACATTGATGCCGTTGACATGGGCATCGGCGCCGACAGTGGCCAAAACCACCTTTTCTTTTTTGCTGGGAGGAGCCATGACTTCAACCTTCACATCTTCCTGGCTGACCACCATGCGGGAGGAATCCACGCCCAGGGGGGTGTAACCCTTCACGTAACGGGTAATACCGTCTTTGTCCCGATGGACCTTGACATGGCGTTTCAGATCCCAGCCGGCGGCCCGCTGGCTGTCCAGGACGCCGCTCTTGCCCGCCGCCACGATCCGATCGATCAGCTCCAGATCGCTCCATTGCTTCCAGAATTCCGGCTTGATCTGATCCATCGCCAGACCCTTGACCTCCAGGACGGCCTCCAGCACAGCCAGGGCTTCATTGACGATCTCGTTCTTTCTCTGGTCGATGGCGGGGTGCTGAAGATTGATGTTGTAGGTGCTCTGGAATACGTTTTCGGTGCCCCAGATGGCTCGGCCCATGGAATCGCCGGTGGGAATCCCCACGGATTCCGCGGCTTTAGGCCGGTAGAAATGGGCGCCGCCCAGCTTGGCATTCACAGCCATACGGGCGAAATGGGCAGCCTCTGCAATCAGATCCGCCGGCGGGTTCTGGAAGGTTTCAGGAACCACGATCAGGGATTTGCTCCACATATTTTCTTTGAAGGCGCGCATCACCGCCAGATCCGCGATCAGGTTGATCCCGGCGATATTCATCTGGATGGCGCTGAGTTCCGCCGGCAATTCGGCGTGCACTGCAAGACCTTCAGCCAACAGACACATGGCCAGGGCCATACCATCGGTGCCACCGATGTTGTTGAGATGTTTATGGGAATCCAGCTGGACAAAAATGTTGTTGTCCGCACAAACCTGCAGGGCTTTGTAGCCATTGACCACCTTGGTCTTGTAGTCATGGATGCCGCGGCCGCCGAAATGCACATGGATCACCGGGCCGATGTCGGTGCCGTCAAAGCCCGCGATCAGCGAGTTGATGATGGAAAGATGAGGGGTGTCGCCGGTGGCATTGATGCGGACCGGATGCTTGGAGCCGCCGCCCATCTGGATGAATTCCCGTTCTCCCATGGGAGTGATGCCGCCTTTGCCACGGGATTGATCGATCAGCTCCCGGCCCTTCAGCGGGTCAATGTGGCGAGTCGCTTCCGAATGGACAAAATGGAACAGGGTTTCGTCAAATTTTTCGGCGTAGGCGTACATGTTCTGGGATTCCTGATAGGTCTCCTGGGCTGTGTTTCTGCCCAGGATCGGGTTCTGTACCGGGATGCCCCGTTTCTCTGCCTGTTGGGCTAATTCATAGATCCTGTAGCCGCTGCGGACCACGCCGGCGACCTCACGGGGATAGGGTGCCGGCAGTCCGACGACTTCGCCCTTTTCATCCAGATCCGGCATGGGAACCTGGAAAGCATCCGCGTAGGCTCTGACGCTCTCAATATCTTCTTGAATAATGCGTTTCGTTTTCTCCTGCATGTCATTATCCTTTCTTTTGCAGCTCTGCCCGGATCCTGGGGATCAGGCCGCCGTATTCCAGGGTTTTTAATACATTGTCTGAAAGCGGCGCGGCTTGGACCGACGCCTCAGGGAGAAGGATCTCGCCCTTCACCAGGTCGGCTTCGATCACGTCCCCGTCCTTCAGCAAGCCGGCAATGTCCGCCATGTAAACCGGCAAACCGATGTTGATGGCGTTCCTGCGGAAGATCCTGGCAAAGGATTTTGCCACCACCATGCTGACGCCTGCCATTTTCAGAGCGTGGGGGGCCTGCTCTCTGGATGAGCCGCAGCCGAAATTCCGGCCAGCCACCAGAATATCACCCGCCTGGACCCGTTTTGCAAAATCCATACCCGGCGCTCCGGCCATGGCGTATTTGCCCAGCTGGTCAAAGGGTTCTGCCATGGCGTAGCCTGGCAGGATTTGGTCCGTGTCCACATCATCCCCGAGGACAAAAACACGGCCTTTGATTCTATCCATACGACAACCTCCTATTCTTCAGCAGGAACTGTGATCTTTCCTGCCACCGCGCTGGCGGCGGCGGTTGCCGGCGACGCCAGGTAAATTTGGCCTTTGATGCTGCCCATTCGTCCGGGAAAATTCCGGTTGGTGGTGGAGATCACCAGATCCCGCTCGCTGACCAGGCCTTCATGAGCCCCAAAACAAGGGCCGCAGCCCGGGTTCAGAACCGTTGCTCCGGCATCCCGGATGATCTTGGTCCAGCCTCTTTCTTCCATAGCCGCCAGAACGGTTTTGGAGGAGGGAACCACCAGCATGTTCACATCCGGATGGACCGGTTTATTACGCAGCTGTTTGACCACCTGCTCCATATCGTTGAGCCGGCCGTTGGTGCAGCTGCCCACCACCACCTGGGTAACGGGCGTTCCTTCCAGCTCACGGACGTTGGATACATTCACCGGGGAAAAGGGTTTGGCTAATTTAGGCTCCAGAGAAGAGAGATCGATCTCCCTTGTTTCTTCCACATCGGTTTCCCGTTCCGTGGTGCCGAACAAGGTGATCATGCTGCCCAGTTCCGTTCCCATGTTGCAGACGGTCATCCGTTCTTCGGTTGATAAATGCTCAATACCAGGTCCCGTGAGAAGCAGCCCTTTATCAGTTAAGTAGTCCGTCCCGAAGATTTCTCCCAATTGCAGGATCAAATCTTTGCCGAACACATTTGATTTCAATTTTCCGGTCAGATAAACCTGGACCACCTGCGGCACTTCCAGATCCAGTTTTCCTGTGGCCATAGCCGCGGCCATTTCAGTGGAACCGACGCCGATGCCGATGACGCCGTAACCACCGCTGGTGCAGGTATGGGAATCTGCGATCACAATGATGTCGCCGGGGTTCGCTTTATGGTTTTCATACATCAGCTGATGAATAACGCCCTGTCCGCTTTTATACAGCTTGACGCCGTATTTTTTTGAAAAGTCATCCATTTCCCAAACGCTCTTGCGCGCTTTTTCGGTTGCTGCGGGATAAATATGGTCCACGATCAGCAAAACCTTTTCCGGATCAAAAACCGAATCAACACCAATCTCCTCAAACTGTCGAATTGCAATGGGTGCAGTGACGTCATGCGCTGCAACGTAGCTGACGGCCGCGCGGATATCCATACCGGGTTTGACTTCCTTTTCCCCTGCTGCAGCGGCTAAATATTTTTCAATAAGATTCATCGTATGTGCACCTTTCTGGTGAGATTTGAAGGGTCCGGCGCCGGCCCTCACGGCACCGGACCCTTCATCGTTTTACCTTGGGATGAATGATTTTCCAATAAAGTTTGTTTTCCGTTGGATGTTTGAGTTGAAGTACGTTTTGAATGAGTTGTGTATTGGTGTTGTTGATTAAATATCCAGTTTCAGGTCGCCGGGTTTGATCCACCCCATTTTACGCAGGGGGATCGCAAACAGCCAGGTCAGGATGGCGGGAAGAACGAAGCAAATCAAGATCAGTCCCAGCCAGTCCATGCCGGTGATGGCCGCTTTGGTGCCGGCTTGGATGTCATTGAGCCATCCGGTGTAGACGCCGATTTGGCCGACAAAGCCGCAGGTGCCCATCCCGGAGGCAACCGGAGCGCCATTTTGCTGCATTTTGAAGAAAACCGTCGCGATCGGTCCGGTCACCATGCCGGCCAAGATGGGCGGAATCCAGACTTTCGGATTCTTCACGATGTTGGGCACTTGAAGCATGGAGGTACCGATCCCTTGCGCAACCAAGCCACCCCATTTGTTGTCGGGGAAGCTCATGACCGCAAAACCAACCATCTGTGCACAGCAGCCCGCAACAGCTGCGCCGCCAGCCAAACCGACCAGACCCAGCGCAGCGCAGATGGCCGCGGAGCTGATGGGAAGCGTCAAAGCAATGCCGACGATGGTGGCCACCAGGATGCCCATGAGGAACGGCTGCATTTCCGTCGCCCACATGATCAGCTGGCCTGTGGCAGCGGCGGCCGCCCCAATGGGGGGAGCCAGCCACATGGAGAGGAGAACACCCACGGTAATGGTTACAAAGGGTGTTACAATCAGGTCCACTTTCGTTTCTTTAGAAACCATTTTGCCGATTTCCGTTGCGATACAGGCAATAACCAGAACAGATAAAGGTCCGCCGGCACCGCCCAAAGAATTTGCCGCGCCGCCTACAGCCACCATGGAAAACAAGACGAAAGGCGGAGCTTTCAGAGCCCACGCGATGGCGACGGCCATTGCGGGTCCGGTTCCTGCGGACGCATAGGTGCCGATTTGAACCAGAATTTCCATACCTAATTGCTGACCCAGGGTTTTAATGATCGTACCGATCAATAACGATGCAAAAAGACCGAGTGCCATAGCACCAAGCGCGTCAATACCATACCGCTTCGCAGTGAATTCGATGTCTTTCCTCTTAAGGAATTTTGAAAATGAACTTTGATTGTTTGCTGTTGTTTCCGACATTAATTACACCCTCCTTGTAATTATTTGGAATCCTTTGACAGCCTCAGACCCATCGGGTCTGAATGATCACCTCTCTTTCTGTTTACCCAGTTCACGCAGCACATCCGTCGGGGTGATCGGAAGGCTGGTAAAATGGACACCAATGGCATCTTCAACCGCGGCAGCTATCGCCGGGATGCTGGGGATCAAAGCAGGCTCGCCGACGCCTTTGGCGCCGTAGGCCCCGCATTCACCTTCACATTCAACGACCACCGAATAGATATCCGGTGCGTCCATTGCTGTAGGAATCAGGTATTTTGAAAAAATCGGATTTTTGATCACGCCATTGGAATATTCGACTTTTTCGAAAACCGCGAAGCCTTCGCCCATGACCACGCCGCCCTCGATCTGGCCTTCGACCATGACGTCGTTGATCGAACGTCCCACATCGTGGGCTGAAACCACTTTGAGGACTTCCACCTCCCCGGTTTCCGTGTCCACCTCTACCTCGGCGATGGTTGTCGCATAAGAATAAACTTCATAGGGAATACCCGCCATGGTCTGGGGATCAAGATAGGTTGTTTTGGGATTGTAGGCGCCGGCACCGACCGCCAGGCGTCCATGCTTCTTCATCTCCGCCATGAGTTCCTTGTAAGTCATTCTCACGGAATTGTCTTTGCAGCTGTAGATTTCGCGATTTTTGAAAATAAGGTCTTCTTCCGGAACATTCAGGAATCCGGAGGCCACCTCTGCCAGCGTTCCTTTGGCCTGACGGGCCGCAATCTTCGTGGCATTGCCGGAAATCAGGGTCTGGCGGCTGGCCGATGTTGCACCGCCTTCCGGAGTGACCATGGTATCCGCTGACGTTACATGAATGTCCTCATAGCCCAGTCCCAATTCTTCCGCCGCGATCTGGGCCATCGCCGTAGTAGATCCCTGACCGATGTCCGCACAGCCCACCATCAGGTTGACTGAGGTGTCGCTCAGGACTTCAATAAACGCCGCTGCCGGATTCGGAAGGCCGGTATTGCCGATGCCGTACCACATGCTGGCGACGCCTCTGCCTCTTTTTTTCATATCATTTCCCTCCGCATCATGGTTTACATTACCTCTTTGGCCTTCGCCGCAGCCGCCAGCAAGGTTTCCTTAAAGCCAACGCTGTCGGTCAGGACCTGCCCGGTGGCAATGGTGGTCCCGATTCGATGTGCGTTCAATAAGCGCAGCTCGATGGGATCCATCTTCAGTTCTTTTGCAATGGCATTCATCTGACCCTCATGGCAGTAGGCCGCCTGCGGTACGCCGAAACCGCGCATAGCACCAGACATAGGATTGTTGGTATACACGAACACGGCGTCCACCCGGACATTGGGAACTTCGTAGGGGCCCATGCAATGGACGACCGCCCGTGTGATCACCGCCGGTCCGTAGGAGGCATAAGCCCCGGTGTCGCCGGTCATAGAGACTTCCACAGCCAGGATTTTGCCGTCCTTGGTGGCGCCGGTTTTTGCCTTCATCGTCATCGGATGCCGTTTGGCCGACACGATGGTGGATTCTTTCCGGCTGCGGACCATCTTTACCGGCTTTCCGGTATGATAGGCCAGCAGGGCGATATGGCACTGGACTGAAATATCCAGTTTGCCGCCAAAGCCGCCGCCGGTGGTGACTTGCACGATCCGCACACGGTTGCTGGGAAGCCCCAGCACGCCGGCTACATCCGATCGGTCATAATGCGGGTTTTGTGTGGAAGCGTAGACAGTAATGATTTTGTCCTTGTAAGTGGCAACCCCCGCATCCGGTTCGATGAACATATGGCTCAGCATCTGTGTGCTGTAGGTATTTTCAACAATGACATCACATTTGGCAAAGGCCGCATCCACATCGCCGCATTCCAGATGCTTTTTGGCATGGATGTTGGAAGTGCCATGAATTTTTGGAGAATCCTCTTCCAAGGCCCGTTCGATGGTGAAAACGGGCTCCAGCAATTCATATTCGATTTCTATCAGGTCCAGGGCTTCATTGACATGCTCAGGGGTATCCGCAGCCACCAGGGCAATGGCATCCCCTACGCGGCGGACTTTGTCGTCCACCAGGCAAGGTTCGTCCTTGATGATAATGCCGGTTTTGTTTTTTCCGGGAATGTCTTTCGCAGTCAGAACACAGGCAACGCCGGGCAGGGCCAGGGCTTTGCTGGCATCAAAGCGTTTAATGGCGGCATGGGGGACCGTACTGCGGAAAACACCGCCATACAGCATTCCGTCAAACTTGTAGTCCGCGGCGAATTTTGCTTCCCCCAAGACCTTGCTTAAAGCTTCTTTACGGATCACACTTTGCCCTATCACAGTAAAGTCTCGATCGCTCATGGTTTTTCTCCTTTCGGGTTATTCTTCGATCGCCATTTCAACGGCTTTGATGATTTTCGTGTATCCGGTGCACCGGCAGAGATTTCCCGAAAGGGCTCTACGGATTTCTTCCCGGGTGGGGTGGGGATTCTTCATGAGCAGCGCTTTGGCGGACAAGATCATGCCGGGCGTGCAGAACCCGCACTGGACCGCACCGGCCTCCATGAAGGTTTTTTGAAGAATATCCAGTTCCCCGTTCTTGGAAAGGCCTTCCAAGGTCACGATCCGGTCCCCGGCCACCTGGCCGGCCAGCATGGTGCAGGATGTGACCGGTTCGCCATTGCGGATTACCGTACAGGCACCGCATTCGCCTTCGCCGCACCCTTCCTTGACGCTGGTGCAGCCGAAGTCTTCCCGCAGCATATCCACCACACGTTTATTCGGAAAGGTTTCAATCGTGACATCCTCGTTGTTCAAATTAAAGGAAACCCTGATTTTTTCCATGGTCTACTCCTCCCCTCCACTCAAGCTGAAATCCTTGAGAATGCTGTTAAATGTTTTGTTCGCAACCCCTTTGACGCTCTCTTTTTTGTAGCCCACCGAAGCGCGGGTTGGAATCATGTCGTAAACGATTTGCGAGAACATATCCCGGCAGCCTTCGAAGGTTTCTTTGGTGATCGGCTTGCCCACCAGATAATGTTCAATGGAAGGAAGACGTTTGGGATAACGGGCGACCGCCCCGATCACCACCTGGGCTTTACTGCAGATGTTGTTGCAATCCCTTTCCAGCAGGACTGCCAGCCCGATGACCACGATCACCAAGGCTTTCCGTTTGCCTAATTTGGTATAGGCAGTCGCCATGTTTTCCGTGGGCGCATCGAAATAGATTTCTGTCAGCAGCTCATCCTTCTCCAATTGGGTTTTTCCGGCGCCGCTGTAGAAGTCGGTGATTTTCATTTCCCGTTTGCCTGCGGCGCTGCGCAGGACAACGGTGGCATCCAGAGAAATCAAGGCCGTGGGTGTGTCGCCGGCCACCGAAGCATTGGCCACATTGCCGCCGATGGTGCCCAGATTGCGGATCTGGGGAGATCCGACATAATAGCATGCTGAGTAAAGCGATTTTACATGTTCCCTGATATAAGGGTCATTCTCCAGATCGGTAAAGGTTGACAGCACCCCGATGCGGACAACGCCGTCCACGACCTTCACATAACGCAGATCCTTGATTTTACTGATATCCACAACGGCTTGTGCAGTGTGGGCCCGCTCATTCAATTCCAGAACGATGTCGGTGCCGCCGGCAATTACTGAAACACTGTCTTTATGCTGGCTCAGCAAGCTCAGTGCTTCATCCAGGGTTCCCGGTGAAAAAAAGCTGAATTCTTTCATTTTCGAATGACCCCCCTATTCCTCAAGATCATAGATGATTACAAAACCTTTTTTTTGCATCTGAAGCCAACCCTCTAATCCAGCTTTTCACTGCTGCGCACCTGAACGCCGGTCAGATCTTCCCACACCTTGATGATTGCGGACATATCCTGTCGGTTGAGTCCTTTGGCCCGGGCAGCTTCAAAAACCTGTGTTGCGGCGGCGGTGATCGGCAGGGGTACGTTCACATCTTTGCCGGCATCCAGAGCCAGTCCCAGATCTTTATGCTGCAGATCCACGGCAAACCCGCCTTCAAAGGCATCCGCCAGAATGAACTTCTCGTACTTTGCTTCAAAAGCATAACTGCGGCCGGAGCTTACTTTGATGACCTCGTTCATTTTTTCGGGAGCCAGTCCGCATTTGACGCCCAGAACCAAGGCCTCGGCCAAAGCCGCCATATTGCATCCTAAAAGCAGGTTGTTGACAATTTTAATGGCGTCGCCGGATCCGGCGTCGCCCACATGGTAAATGTTTTTTCCAAGTACATTCAGCACAGGGGAAATCTTTTCGAAGGTTTCCGCATCACTGCCCACCATGATGGTAAGGGTGCCTGCCTGAGCGCCTGCAACACCGCCGCTGACCGGTGCGTCAATGTATTTCACGCCGCATTCGCTTGCGATTTTAGCCATTTGCTTGGTGGTGGCAGGAGCGACGCTACTCATATCCATGATCACCGTGCCGGGCTTGCAGCTGGCGATCACGCCGCTGGGTCCGGTCATGACCGCTTCAACGATCTTTGCATTGGGAAGAGAGGTCACCACCATATCCGCCTTGGATGCGACATCCGTGCCGGAGGTGCATGCGATGGCGCCTTCACCCTGCAGTTCCTGGACATTGGCAGGCATCAGGTCAAAAACATACACAGCGTAGCCTGCTTTCAAAAGGTTTCTTGCCATTGGTTTACCCATGGCGCCAACTCCGATAAAACCAATTTTCATCATGATTTCCATCCTATTCTTTAATTTTGTTCCGGAGGGACGGGGCATCCCCCGTCCTCCGGAACGGTCGATCACGGTTGCGTTATTGCTTACCGCAGGCCATCTTCGCCTTTGATTTCGCTGATTTGCAGACCGCCAATGCGGGCATGGGGGCGTCCGCCGTCCGTGAAGGCCAGCGCCACCACGATTTCATCGGCTTTGGGAGCGTCGCTGATCCGGACTTCCATGGCATCATAGTGGGTGCGCACGAAAGCCGCATCTTTGTAATGAAGAGGAACATCCAGCGCGGTTCCGGGAGCGCCGGCCTTTTTTGCGGAAGGAATGATGGCTTTGCCGCCGCCGATGGCCTCACGCATGGGCTTGCCCAATTTAGGATGCAGGATCGCAGCGCAGTGTTCCAGTTCACCGTTTTCGCCGACGATGGCGCCTTTGCCGTAGCTGTGGATCGGATTTCCGCCCAGGGCTTCCACAGCGATTTTGCTCAGCTGGCCGCCCAGGAACTCACCGATATCCGTCAAAACGCTCAGGTCTTCGGCATACTGTCCCACAAAGGGATTCTTGATGACGGCGGCCACCGAGACTTTCTTGAGGGGCTTTTCCAGTTCTTTAAAGCCTTCAAAGCGGACTTCTTCAACATTGGTAACGATTTTTCTGATCTTGAGTTCCATTTTATTCCTCTCCTTTTGTTCGATTTATAAAATAAGCTTCTGGATAACTGATAAACCGGGTCTGAACGTTGGCGCGCATCCCTAGAAACAGCTGCTTCTCATGCTGCCGGCAGGCTTCCGCCAGCAGGTTGTTCAATGAACGTTCCACTTCCTGGTCCGTCAATTCACCGACCTCGATGACCACGTCCAGGTCCGCAATATCGCTCATGGGATCGATGGTGCCCGCTTTGGCGGTTCTAATGCCTTCCGATTCGATCCGAGTGCTGTTTGCCAGATGGGTCGCCAGGGCATCGGCCAGGATGCATCGTTTCGAGAAGACGCTGACGGCGTTGGCGATCCCGCGGGTCAGGCTTCGTCCGCCTAAACCGCTGGTGGCGATGCCTCCGATCCCATCCTCTCCCGAAACAGAAATCACCGTATCCACTTCGCCCCGGTCCAGACTGGAAAGGATCCCAACCCGGACCGATTCATCGGGCTTCAGCCGCATGGCGATGTCACCGCCATTGTTGACCACCACCCGTGTGGCGCCTTGCTCAAACAGCCAGTCCGCCACCCGGTCGGAAAGGGCGCCCGCCACCGTGGCCATAGGTGTCAGCGTCGCTTCGCCCACCGCCAAAACGGCTTCCAGCATCTGCAATGGCAGACCGCCCAAGACATCCGAAGGGATTTGGGAAGGCGGGAGCCTCAGATAGGGCAATGCTTCTGTGATTTCCCGCAGAGCCTCATCCACCACCTGAAATGCCGCCTGGCATAGCTCGGTCATGGGTTTTTCCTCTCGGAAGGCCATCACGACCATGGAAACCGGTCCATAATCGATGAAGACTTTGCCGGGCGCCAGGATGCGCAGGGTGTCATGATCCATTGCCAAGGCCTCCCTGAAGGTTATTTTTTGACTTTGGAGGCATCTTTGACTTGATCGAGATGTCCGCCGATGGCTTCATAATCACTGAGCTTCATGGTGTATTCCACCGGAGCCACCGTGGCCGGCGTCGGCACCCAGGTTACGGGCCGATCCACCATTTTCTCGGTATCCGCCATGAAGTTGATCCCGCCGCCGGGCAGGATATAGGTCGGGGCTCCGCCGATGGTCAGAACGGCCTTGCCTTCATGGACCGCCTTGGACAGAGCCAGAGGCTTGGTGCAAACGCCGCCGCGGGCGCTGCCGCCGGTGCCGCCGGTGTACATCACGGACACCCTGGATTCCTCACAGTTGTCGTTGATGGCCTTGGCCAGGGCCAGGGCCTTTTCCGTCATGGGAATCTCTTTCACATCGCCGTCCGCCTGCACTTCAAACAATGCGTAGATCTCGCCGGTAGTGTTAACCACCATGACCTGCATGCCGGCTTTGGCAATGGTCATATCCACGCGGGCAATAGCGTCCCGGGGGCTCTTCAAGGTGGTGCCGCCGATGCCATCGCCATGTTCGCCGAAGTACCGTCCTCTGGAGCTCTTATTGGCATTGGGGACCACGCCGCTCCAGGTCATTCCCACCGCGTCGCCAGCCAGATGCTCGGTAAACAGGCCGATGACGTGATGGTCGATGACGATGCATTCGTCCACCGATTCCTTCATCAGCCGGGCAAACAAACCCACCGTGGCACTGCCGCAGCCGATGCGCATTTTTTTCTCCTGGACGCCGTTGATGATTGGCGCTTTGCCGGCCTGCATTTTAATTTTGATGGTCTTATTGACGGAAACCTCGACTTCTTCACCGTTGGCCAGCTCCGTGATGGTCTTGGCCACGATAAAACCGTCCTTGCCGGTCAGCCGGTTGGCGCCTCCGATGGTCATCATCTTGGAGCCGTATTCTTCGGTATTCACCATGCCGATGTGTTTGCCCTCACGATAGACCTTGTCGCCTTCCTCCCCGATATAGGTGTTGGTGTCCAGTTTGATGGTCACACCGCTGTAGCTCAGGGGGGCTTCCGTCACAACGGTCACCACATCCACATCCTCCCGTTTTTCGCAGACGATGTAAGGTGCAGGACGGGAGCAGGGATAATTCGTGCCGGCGCCTACCGCCGTAATGATCGGATGGGTCAGCCGGCGGTCAGGTTCCTGGTTATCCTTTGCCTCGGTGACCAGTTCCCGATTGCGGACCAGCTTTCCGTTTTCATTGGTATACCGCTTGCAGGCCCCGGTGGAACCCAGCGGGACCCGGCATTGGATGGGGCAGGAGCTGCAAACCACTGCGCCTTCTCCGATTTCTGCGTCCTTTGTGATGGCCTGGAAAGGACAGACTCGGGTGCAGATGCCGCATTGGACGCAGTTGGCATGGATGACCGCTTTTCGCGAAACAATTTCGATGGCTTCAATGGGGCAGTTTTTCTTACAGATCCCGCAGCCGGTACATTTATCACTCACAATGATCATTGCGGTTATTCTCCTCTTCGAAAATTGAAGTCTGAAATATTATTAAGCCATCTTGGCTTCCCGTTTGGGGGGCGGCGTGTTGCGGCTCTTGGAGACCTTGACCGCGCCATCGATGATCACCATGCTGACGCCGGGAATGTCGCCGGCTGCAAAGGCTTCCAGGGCGTTGCCCGCAACGGAGCCCATGGGCGCATCCATGATCACCAGGTCCGCTTCCTTGCCAATCGCGATTTCACCGGTATTCAGTCCATAGACTGAAGCCGTGTTGCCGGTGGCCATGCACACCACTTGTTCAGCGGGCACATCGGATACGGAAGCGATCTGGCACATGTTGCGCAGGATACCCAAGGGGATCAGGCCGGTGCCGGAGGGTGCATCGTTACCGAAGATGATCCGTCCCAGCATGCCTTTTTCTTTGGCACGTCGAGCGACGTAATCCGCGATCTTGGGATTGCCGCACTGTACGATTTCCAATGCAAAACCAGTTTCATCCATGATGCGGTCCACTTCGGGCGAGGAAATGGCGGTGGGTCCGCCGTTGATATGGGACACCACATCCGGCGCCGTTGCAATCACGTCAGCCGCCGTGACGGTGGAACTGCCGGGGATAGAAGTGCCGCCGGTATGCATCTGGACTTTGAAACCGTTCTTATGGGCCCATTGGACCATGGGAGCAGCATCTTCTGGCTTCTTCACACTGCCCAGACCGATTTCACCGACGATCCAAACACCCTGTTCTTTCAGTTCTTCAAAATCTTTTTCAACAAGACCCTTTTCAAGGATCAAAGCGCCGCCGTGGACTTTGACGCCGGAAGGTCTGGCATTTTCAAAGGATTTGTGGGCAACCACAGCCAAAGCTTTGGTGCCTGCCGGATCTTTAGGCCGGCCGGGAGTATGGCATTCACCGGCGGAAATCATAGTGGTTACGCCGCCATGCAGCGCACTGTCGATATAATTCAGGGTCAGCTGCCGGGGAGCAAAATCGCCGATGGTGGTGTGGACATGGGAATCAAAGAGGCCGGGAGTCACCGTGGTACCGCCTGCGTCAATGACCTTTGCATCCTGAATATTTTCAAGAAGTTCTTCTCCGCCGATCGCCGAGATGATCTTATCTTCGATGACGATCGTGGTTCCCTTGGCAATCGGCGCCTTGCAGTTGCCGGTTGCGATCGTGCCAATGTTTTTGATGATGAGTTTGCCCATACTTGTAATCCCCTTTCAATGATTTAACCGAGTTGTTCTCGGGAATGCATCCATTCTCTTAGCTTGCAATTCGCATGCCAACTTTTTTGAGGATAGAGATTATTTTAGAAAAGTTGTTGTTTTCTCACGAATATTTTATTTTTCTTCCAGGCGCCCAGTGCGTTTGGGCCTGCCCAACACACCCGTTTTGATTAAAAAAACAGAAAAGCATTTCGTTTATGAAATGCTTTTCTGTTTTTCATTTAACAACGTCTGCAGATTACGCCATTTATCGAAGATTAGGCGCCTTTCATTTTTGCAATGCCGTTTCATTTTTGTAATGCACCGCCCTTTTCCGTTTCAGAGCCCTCCATTTGGTACTCCTTGAGCTTTCGCCATAGGGTGATCGTGCTGATTCCCAAAAGCTCGGCGGCTTCCTTTTTAGATTGGCCGGTCATTCTCAGCGCCTTTTCGATGGCCTCCATTTCGACCCTTTGAACCTGTTCCTTGAGGGTTTCCGCTTGCCGTCGCATGGCCCCCGGCACATCACCGCGCTGCTCCAGCAAATAAGAAGGCAAATGGATCGCCTTGATGCTGCCGGTGTTCACGTCCACCATGTTCATGGCCCGTTCGATGCAGCTTTTCAATTCACGGACGTTGCCGCGCCAATCATAGGCCATCAGAATATCCAGGGCGTCCTGGTCAATTTTCAGAACGAATTTTCCGAGGATCCGGTTGAACTCATTGATAAAGTGCCGGCACAGAAGCGGAATGTCATCCTTGCGCTCGCGAAGCGGCGGAATCCGAATCTCAATGACATTGATCCGGTAGTACAAGTCCTCCCTGAATCTCCCCTCATTCACTGCCTTCATTAAATCCCGGTTGGAGGAGCTGATGATGCGCACGTCCAGTTTGATGGGATGGAAGTCTCCGACACGCATCACTTCTTTTTCCTGCAGCACGCGCAGAAGCTTGGTTTGCAGATCCATCGGCATCTCACTGATTTCATCCAGGAAAATGGTGCCATGATTGGCTTGTTCGAAGGCGCCGATATTGCCTTCCTTCTTCGCCCCGGTAAAAGCGCCGCCGGAATAGCCAAAGAGATAGCTCTCAATGATGGAGGCGGGGATGGCGCCGCAGTTGATGGCCACGAAAGGTTTCGTCCGCCGGTCGCTGGTATTGTGCAGGGCTTGGGCAAACAGCTCCTTGCCGGTGCCGGTTTCTCCATACAGCAGGATCGCCGATGCTTTCGACGCATTTTGGCAAATATTTTTTACCTTGAGAATCTTCTCGCTTTCCCCAACAATGTCATTGAGGGTATATCGGGCCGTCTGGTATTTTTTAACCTCTTCAAACAGCTTTTTTTCCTTTTTTACGGTCAGTTCATTATTGAAGCCGAGCCCGAAATTTTTTGTGATCGGGACCCGGACCGCCAAAGCGCCCTGGGTCGAGATGGACTGCCCGAAGGTCGGCATTTGCTCATCCATGGCCCGTTTCGCGGAGCTGCTGACCGTACCCACATAGTTTGTGTTGGTGGTGCCGCTGGCATCCACGCTTTTGATGCGCATGCCGTCTTTGTTGAAAATGACCGCTTCGCCGCCGACCACCCTGGCAATAAAAGGAAGCGCATTGGACAGGGATTGTTCCAGCTTGATATCCCGTTCCATTTTCGAAAAGTTGCTGCCGGCAATCACATATTCGCGCCAGGGAATCGCCCAGACCTGAGCGTCCCTGGCGATCTGGGATTTGCCGATCTGGATCATGCCGGTCTCGCCGGCCAGCCTGGCCAGTTCATAAACCTGGCCCTTCATCTCTTCCAATTCCCTGCCGGAGCTGTCAAAGGTGTGGATCCGCATGCCCTGCTGATCCGTAATCGTCACATACCCTTCGCAGATTTCCGCGATGGTCTTCAGTTTGTCGTAGATTTCCGTAAGCTGCAGCATCGGCAATTCCTTTCATCCATAATGATAACTATTCCTGCAATTCACATTATAACAATATAAAAGTTTTCTGGCAATTGATGCGGCAAAAAATGAAGGTTATGCCCTGTCTCGGAACAGCCTCAAGATCTAATTCGAAGGACGCCGCTTACGCAGGCGTCTGCCCATCGCCCTTCCCCAAAACAACAGGGCCATCAGAGCCAGGACTCCCCCGCCATAGACCCCCCAAGCGATTCGGTTGGGATGCCGCAGAATTTCCGGCAAACTGCGGCTGTTATCCATCACCTTGCGTCCATGAACCGTCTCATAATACGCAGGGATAAGGGGGATTCCGTCTTGGGTCGGGAAAGACTGCAAATACTCGGCGATGGCCTGCCATTCTTTGATTTCTGAGAGCCGGCCGCCTGCCTTCCGGTGAATGATCCGGGTTTCAAAATCTTCAACAGGCGTCCCGTCCTCTGTTTTCGGCACGATTGAAAGCAACCCATAGGATTTGTCGCCAACGATGGACAGCATTTGGGCTGAATAAAGCCCCACCACCACCCGATACAGCTGTTCGTCCTCAATGGCTTCGGCGGCCCCGTCTTCCCCGGTCAAGACAGCCGCCGTCACTTTGTTGAAGATCATTCGATGGGGATTGAAGGTAAAGCTCAGTCCGGACATATACAACTGGGCTTCTTCCATCATCGGGGTGATGGAGGCATCCACTTCACAGATGGTTTTCAGTTCTTTGCCCGTCAGATAAACCGAAATCAGCGGATAACCCGGTACCTTATCCGCACCGATTCCAAGGGAACTGACCGTAAAGGCCTCCGCCGTGGTGATATCCCCCCGGTATAAGGTGCCCCGGATCGTCCCCACGGGCACGATGGCCGCGGCGACAGGGGCGTATTCCGCCCCCTCGGCTTTTTTGACGGCGGCAATATAAGCATCGCTGATCAGATTGCCCAGGGGATCCTCCTGATGGGTTTTCAGCAAGGTGTTGATGGTATGGAAATCAAAGGACGTACGGGCCAGAATCTGGTCATACTGCAGTCCGAACCGGTCAAAATAGGTCTTCTGCACCTCGTTTTTGTATCCACCGACCATTGCCGCAATGCGGCGGTCTTCTTCAAGGGTGCCATCGATCCGCCGCAGTTTGTAATCTGCCAGCTTCCATCGGCCTTGGCCATCCCCGGACAGCTGAAGTTTTCCCAAATAACGGCAGCTGTCTTCCGCTGAAACGATCAGTGTGTTTCCTGATCGGATCGGTTCCTCCATCCGGGTGTGGGTATGGCCGCTGATGATCACGTCGATTTCCGGAACCTCTTCCGCCAGGATCTCGTCTTCAGACACATCCCTGTCCGGCCAGGTGCCGCTGTGGGAGAGGCAGAGGATCAGATCGGCCCCCGCCTCGTTCAAGGATTTTACCACCCGGCGGGCATGCTCGACCGGATCCGCAAAATTCACTTCTGACATCGGCGCATTGGAGGCCGCGTCTGAGCCCATCAGCCCGAAAACGCCGATTTTCAGCCCAGCGTTTTCAATGATAACATAATCCTTGACCCCATAGTCTTCATAGGCTTGCTTCAGCGCCAATAAGGACGGCGTGCATGTGCCATCCGGACCGGCGGGGAATTCCGTGTTGGATTGAACGATCTGCGGCAAGGGCCCCTGGCTTCGGCAAGCCGCCTGCAAACCTTGGGCAAGACCTTCCGCACGATAATCAAATTCGTGGTTGCCGAGGGTAACGACCTGATAACCGATTTCCCCCATGATCTTCAATTCAGGAGCTTCGGCAGAGAATAGGGTTTGAAAGGGCGTCCCCATGGAAAAGTCGCCGCCATCCACCAGCAATGCATCCGGAGACGTCCGCTTCTCCTCCCGGATCGCGCTGGCCAAACGGGCAAAACCGCCGGTTTCGACCAGACGCCCATCCTGAAGATCCTTGACAGGCAGCATATGGTCATGCATATCGTGGGTGAAGAGGATCGTAACCGTATCCCCGGTCAGGGCTTCCGCAGGTGCGGCTGCAAAGGAAACCGAAGACAGGATGATCAGCGCGGTCAAGCCGATGCTGATCCAGACAGACCCTATTTTTTTCGCCATAAGCCCCACCGCGTCTTTCAATGTATTATTCGGCCCGTCCGGACTCTCAGCCCTTATTATAACCAAACCCACCCAATCGGGAAAGGGGATTATGAACAAAGGAGGCGACGAACGCCCGGCTTCGTCGAAATAAATACTCAATTTCCCTGATTTTCGGTTATTATTAGATTAGTACAACGCATCGTTTTGCAAGAATAATGGAGCAAATCCAAAGGAGGGCGTACGATGACTTCATTGAACGATGGCCCGGACCATTCCGCAATCATGGCTCCTTACAAAAATCTGCTGCTGACCGTGGCGGGGATCCTTTTGCTTTCCTTCCTGATCATTATGATCAATCAGGCCGCCCAGCTCATTCAACTCGCCATGTCCATCCATCCCCTTTTCGGGAAAGCCCTTCTGGCGGTTTTTCTGCTGCTCGCTGCCGCCGCCGTGATCGGAACCTTCTTGCTGGTCATGCGTTTCGACAAACCTCTGGCCATTCCGGATGAGAAGGATTCGGAAGCCTATGCCCGTTATCTGTTGAAGCTGAAGCAGCGCCTGATGAAAAACAGGTATCTCATCAACCAGCATTATGCCTGGGATCCCAATCAATCCGACCTGGATTCGATCCAGGGTGCCTATCTGCTTCTAGATGAGCAAAGCCAGATCATCATTAAACGGTCCGGTTCGGAAGTCTTCCTCACCACGGCCGTCTCCCAGAATGGCTCCCTGGACAGCCTGTTCGTCTTTGCGTCCTTGATGAAGCTGGTCTGGCAACTGGCCATGCTGTATCATCAACGACCGGCCGTTCGGGACCTGGTCAAGCTTTACGCCAATGTATTTGCCGCCGTTCTCCTCGCCCGGCAAATCGACGATATCGATCTGGTGGCCGAGCAGCTGGAACCAGTGCTTTCCTCTCTCTTCGGCGGCACCGTCGGGACTCTTGTTCCAGGCATCAGTTACATCGGTTCCTTTATTGCGGACTCCTTGATGGAAGGCGGCTTAAATACGCTTCTGACCCTTCGCGTGGGGATCATTACTCAAAGGTACTGCCGAAGCCTGACCAAAACGGAACCCCGGTCCATTGGCAGGGCCGCGTCGGTCCAGGCCTGCAGCATGCTGGGCAGCATTGTGGTTGAGAATTCCAAGCGGATTTCCAATGCGCTGTACAAAGCATTGAAAAAAGCTGCCGTGCATCCGCTGATCAAAGGCAAAAATAAATTTGCTGAGATGTACGAGAGAATGTTTCCGGAAAAGTCCCATTGAGGATTCGATCCGAGGCGGCAGCTTATGAAAAAAGCTGACGGAAGCGCAGGGCTCCGTCAGCTTTTTGCTTGCAGCTATAGATCACCGATTGTCCACAGGCTCAGGATGCATGTCATGTTCATAAAGGCGTTTCTTGGCAACGCCTTCCCATTCCGTGCCCTTTTTACCGTAATTGCAGTAGGGATCAATGGAGATGCCACCCCGAGGCGTGAATTTTCCCCAAATTTCGATGTATTTCGGATCCATCAGCCGGATCAGATCCTTCATGATGGTATTGATACAGTTTTCATGGAAATCGCCGTGATTCCTGAAGCTGAATAAATACAGCTTCAAGGATTTGCTCTCCACCATATAGACATCGGGCACATAGGCGATGTAGATTGAGGCGAAGTCCGGTTGTCCGGTCAGAGGACACAAGCTGGTGAATTCAGGACAATTGAATTTGACGAAATAATCATTATCCTGATGCTTGTTCACAAAGCGCTCCAGGATGGACGGATCATATTCGTAGCGGTAGGGTACGTGTTGGTTGCCCAGGAGGGTCAGACCTTCCGGCGGGCTGCTTTGATTTGACATAGCTTCTCCTGAATATCTAAATAACGTATTTCCCCATGTGCTTGACGATCAGCACGCCCAGAATTGCGGGAAGGATCTGTCCGATGCCCAGACTCATCGCCAACACGCCGTAGGGGATTCCCAGCAGATAAGACAGCCACAGAGGCACCATCAAAGTGGGGACCAGCAGGATGGGCACAGAGACCAGCGTCCTATGAATCTTACCGGCATAATAGCATCCGGCGGAGGTCAGAATGCCGACGGCAAAGCCTCCCAGCAAGTCCAAGGGGCCCAATCCGCCCAAAAGGATGTTGCTTAATGCATTGGCCAATCCTAGTGGCAGGATCAGAAAAGGATGGAGGGCTGCCAAGGCATAAAGGCTGGTGGCAAAACGGATCTGATACTGGCCGAAGGCAAAGGACTGATTGACGAACATCAACACCACATAAAGGGCGATGACAATTCCCGAAACGGCCAGTTTCCTGGCGGCGGGGATGGGATTGGTTTTGGGGGCGGTGATATTTTGCATAAACATGCTCCTTTCGCAATATAATAAAAGAGCATGTCCGACAAAAAACCGCCTTCAACAAAAAAATGGTACATAGGTACCATTTCATCTGCTGAAAAGTCCTAGTTTTGTTTAGAGACAGGATGGATTTCGAACTGTCTTTTATTTATTTCATTCCTATGCTATCATATCTCGCCCGGTTTGCGCAAGTGGGATTTGGAGGGACGGGGACTTTTTGCGGCCGCCGCACAGAGGGGACGGGGACTTTTTGCGGCCGCCGCAAAAAGTCCCCGTCCCCTCAAAAACCAAAACTACTTCTTCTCTTCAACCACCGCGGCTTCCGGCGCATTCTTTTTGACCGATTCGATGCCGTCCATACATCCAGCCTTTGCCTTGTACGCTTCACTGGCTGCAATGGCGTGCCCATTCTTCGCTTTCAAATCAAACTTGACTCCGGTTGCTGTTTCTCTGATCACAAATTTTCCTGTCATGTCGTGTGCCTCCAAAAAAATCATATTCTTATTGAAAGCCCAAGCCATTCTAAACCAAGCCTTGAAAAGCGAATCCGCCTCTGAGCCTCCTACTTTTCCTTGGGTTCGGTCGGAGACCCGGTTTCCTTCGATTTCGTCTCTTCATCCTTTTCGAAAACATCCTCGACTTTGTCCTTAAGTTCTTCAGCCTTTTCCTTGGCTTCCTCCAAAGCGTCCTCAGCCTTGTCTTTTAATACCTCCGCTTTCTCTTTGGCCGTCTCCAGCACATCCTCGGCCTTTTCCTTCAAATCTTCGGTTTTTCCCTTGACGTCGCTGATGATTTTTCCCATTTTATCCATGATTCCGCTCACTTGAACAACCTCCTTCTCATCCTTCTAAATTCATTTATTCCATTTGGTAAGCTTACGGGATCATCCTCATTTCTTGAATAACCCGCCAAGCAAATCCCCCACATTGTCCATAATGCTGCCGTCATTGTCTGTATCCAGCAGCTTGGCTGCCAGGTCCATCAGGCCTCCGGAGCTTCCTGTCAAAGGATATTGTGCCATTTTATTCGGCGGCTGGATTTTCCAGAATTCCAAGGAACAAAGGTAATCCCGTCTGATTATCCACAATGCCGTACAAGAAAGGCCGGTCAAAAATCAGCAGGCATTCATAGGCGGGCGCACTGGTCAAGCTGACCTCCACAGAAGTCGCCGCAGCAGCTTCCGTTCCCTTTTCATCGACGCGCACATAGGTTTTATGCTTCACTTCACTGATGTACAGATTCTTCTCACCGGTGGAATTCATACGGGAAAAATCCGCACGGGCCGGATTAAAGGCCATATCCATGTCCATCAAGGACAATTCATCCTTCAGGCTGTCCTCATAGCGGGCCTCGAATTTCGGCAAGGTCAGCGCCATTAGGATATGTTGCTTTTGTTCCATCAGCGCTCTGATATTCTCCATCAGCCGACCGGTCTCTTGCTGGGAGATCCACTGACGTGGATCGATTTGTCCGTCCAGCAGCAGCGCAAAGAAGGAAAAATGCCCGTCATCGTAAGGAAGCAAGACCCCTTGAGCGCCAAGCCCTGCGAAATATTCCATTTCGCCGACGCGATGGAGAAAGGGTGCTTCAACCGGACCCGCCGGTGTATTGAAGGTCAGGTCCCGGTTCGCATTCGGATCGAAAGGCGTTTGCCATTCCGATTTGAAGTAGACCGTGTTGATCAGATACATCACCACATCCGGGTTGATCGAATCGACGATTTGATCTATGGTTCCGCGGGTCGCATCCTTGACCCAGCGGTTGATTTCTTCAGGGGCGGTGCGGTCCCGGAAATCCAGCTTTCGGGCGCCGGCTGAAAAATAGTCCGCATTGCTTTGCAGAAAATCCTGGGCCGGTAAAAAATCCTGATGGAACCATATGGAATTGGCGATGCCAAGTGTGGTTTTTTCCCCGGATTTCACCAGCATGGCCATCCAGTCCCGACAGGCTTCATTGATGTCTTGAACCGAAAGCCCATCATCTGCCAAAGCCTTGATCATCTGGCTCTTGGTTTCCCCATCGGCCCCATTCAAGGCCATGGCCAAAGCAACATAGACAGACGCCGGCGAAACCATCACATTGCCGGGATGGTTTGCTGAAGCTTCCAGCAATTCTCCTGAGAAGCGGGCGATATGGCCAAGGGCGCTTGGGTCAGGCGACGTTCCCGGCGAAGGTTGTACCCCTTGGAATCCTTCCATCAAATCCTCTGACTTGCCCACGGCAGAACCCGGTGTGCAGGCTGCCAATACGATGATGAAGCTCATCATCCATGCAAGTTTTCTTCGACAGGTCCATCTCATGCAAAACACCCCTTCGATCATGGAATGCTCACCAAATCGTTATTATAGTTGAGGCCCGCATCAGCCAGAACGCGGGCCTCCTTGATTGAACTTGCCGCAGGGTCAGTGCAGTCCGATTCCTTTAATCGACCTTTTCCAAAGAAATATCATCGATGCAGAAGTCATCGCCGTGAGCCAGCAGACGGAGGTCGCGGATCACCGCCGCAGTGTCAACGTCCGCAGGCACTATGAAATCATAGGTAAACTTCTCCCAGGCTCCGGTGTTTGCGGCGAGTCCGGCAGTGCCAATGACTTCATCATCGACTTCGATTTCCAGGATCGCTGGATTGTCCGCATAGCAGCTTCTGGCATAGAAGGCCAGTCGATAGGTGGATTCTTCCTCATCCTGGGTGACATAGCTGATGTAGCGAGCCCAGTTCTTGCCGGGAAAGGGGGTGCAGTCCCCCCACAGGGTTTCCGACTGGGCGGGATAGCATTCGGTTTCCGGCCGCTCCATGACCGCATGGGTCGCGATACACAGCGGTGTTCCCAGTTCCCAAAGGTTTTCGAAGCAGTATTCGTATTCCAGCACGCCGGGATCAAATTCCATCTTCACAGGGAACTTGCCGGGAATCGGATTCCCATTTTTTTGGGGGATCTCGGCAAGGGTTTCCCAAATGCCAAGATGAACCTCGGTCATGGTGAAGTGCCCATTGACGGCTTTGTGATTCAGGATCAGCTTGACACAGATCGTTTCATCGGTGTTGGTCACATACACTCGGCCAACGTTCCAGCGCATGCCGCTGCCGGCCCACAGATCCCAGTATTGGGGCGATGACGCGGCCCCTTCCAATGACACATCCTGAGACCAAAGCACCTTGGGTTCGCTGTCAATGGCCCCGTTGACGATCATCATTTTGCCGGTGCCGGTGGTGTGGTCCCCAAAGGATGCCCATGCGCTGTGATACAGATTCGGGTCCGTGGAGACCGTGTACATGCCTTCGGGTCCCAGTGTCCATGTTCCGGTGTTTGCGGGATCCAGATAGGTGTATTCTGTGTCAAACCCTGTGTTGCCCCCTTCAAAATCGCCATTGGCAATCAGGTTGTCGGCGGCCAGCGCCGGTGCAGCGCAAAGAGAAAGGAGCAGGGTGATCATGGTGAGAAACGACAGCCATTTTTCAAACCTTTTCATGCGTATCCCCCTTTCATTCACTTGAATGACTTCAATGCTCGAAGCCGACACCCTTGACTTCTGAGACAGGTTTCCGCCTCTTTTTGTCACGCTGTTAAACCACCTCCCCGGATTGAACATCAATGCATTGAAAAAATATAACCGACTTTGCAGTCGGTTACGCTACTGGCTCAGAACGGGAACAAGCGTCCAAATACATTCCCGTCTTCGTCGCCCCTATGGGTTAATCATTTCTGTTTTTCTGATTTTTCTGATTTTTCTGTCACCTTGATTCTATCACGCAAGAATTTATTTTTCCAGTCATATTTAACCTTATATGCAACATGTGCTTAGGAAGCAAACGAAAAGGGGCTGTGTGAAAACACGGCCCCTTTGTACCGCTTGAAACGTAAGTTTCAGGCGGTTTCTTTTTGCTTTTTC
>ENA-ORXD01000355-ORXD01000355.1-sediment-metagenome-genome-assembly--contig:-NODE-355-length-63124-cov-4.868574_pt1 | contig 63124 bp, 64 predicted proteins | sample MGYA00237862_ERZ511471 | MGnify/ENA metagenome assembly ERZ511471
CGTCATTTACAGATATTAATTAATCTAACTGAATTATTGTTTATTGGGATTCTATAGATATTTCCGGAAGAAAACTTTCTTCCGGAAATATAATTGACTGTTTACTGTTTAATCGGTGCATTCCATTTGACGCCCGATACATCTTCGAGAACTAGCTTCGAGCCATCCGGGATAATTATTCCGTTGTTTAAAGGCAACGCAATGGTCGCTTTAGCTCCCAATGGGAATACCAGACCGTGCGGTGCTGTTTTGATTTTGAGAATATGATGATTAATAATCATTGCTTTGTCCAGTTTGGACAATGATTGCTCATCCCAGGTTTGTACAACGTTTCCGTCAGGATTTACCAACCTGACTTCTACTACAAAACTGCCATAAGTATCAATTCCCTGAACGCGCATTGCATCGAATGAGATAGCTTGCGGAAGCCTTTTAACAGCTGTGAGCTCCAGTTTGGGATTTTTACTCAGGTTGTGCAGTTTTCCCCAAACTCCTCCGTGGAAAATTTGGTTCGTTGCCAGAGCGATAAACGCCAGACTTAACGCAATTCCCAGTACAATAGGTTTGATTTTCCTGGCAGGAAGAATGTCGGCTAAATCTCTGCCGCCAACGAATTGAAACCATTTTTTCCGGGTGACAGCAGCGTTTCGGTTAATCAACCAGTTATCCACCGACCATTGTCCACCTCCGCTTAGTGCGAGATAAGCTCCGGTAATCAACCCGAATACGCCTATTTGCCACTCATCGAGGCACGTGGTTCCCAGCCATCCGGCTCCCAGAAGAATACCAAATGCCAGGCCGAGTGCACCAATTCCGCCCAGGCGGGTTAGAAAACCGGATATGAGCATTAATCCAACGATTCCTTCGATGATACTAAAGACCACCATCGATATCCAAAGAATATCCGGATGGTCAATCATGAATTGAATCACTGGTTTTATACCCAATGCATTGGGTAAGAATGTATTGAACTTTTCCCCAATATAGCCTACACCATTTGGATCGAGCTTGTGCATCAGGACAGTTCTTCGCCAGAGCGCAGAGAAATAAAGCCAACCGGTTACTAACCGAATGATAATGGGAAAATAGTGAGCATATTTCTGTGTTCCGTTCTCAGATATGGTAGTTTGCATGTTAATCATTTTATAGAATATAATTCCTGTATAATTGTGTTTTACCTTACGAAAAGGCAATAGTTGTATAACCAGATGAAAACGCATAGTTATACATGTCAGTCCGTAATCAATAATATCGATTTCCAGGCTGTTGCTGTTCCGGAATAGCTCCGGTTAATATCAGGAAATATGCTGTGGAGGAGGCGTTTCGGTCGGAATTGGCCGGGATTGATAATCCCTTTGATATCCGGTACAAATTTCACGGAAGGTTAATAATACCGGATGAACCACGTGTGATTTACCGAAGTGAAGATAGGGATCGATTTGCAGTACATGCTGACATCTTTCGTTCACTGGTTTCGGGAGCATGGAATTTGATGGCAGATGTTTTTCCCAGTTGACCATCAGATTTTTCTCACCAGCAGGCAGATTGACAATAATGGCTTTTCGCTTATTACAATAACGAATTGTTTGATCCTGCTTTTCGAAAATAATATAGCCGGAACGTATCAGGCTGCTGATACCTAACATGAGGAGCAGCATCAGTACCATTCCAGTCCTGAGCCATTTACGCGGACGTAAAAACGGGGCTATATTTCTTTTCTTACTCAACGAAATTCAATAATGTGTTTTACCGGTACCTTCAACAGGTATACTTGTAAAATTGTTTTTGCAGGAAAAAAGAAGGGAACCATGCAGATGAGTAACATGGTTCCCTTCAGAACATCAAGTATGAACTATACCGTCTATTGTTTAAAGAAAATGTCAAAATTCAGTTTGATATTGTCATCGGCAGCCATGCCTAACAGACTTGGCGGATCGATTTTGTAATCAGTCATTTTAACTGCAAATTTACCGGTTACTTCAATCTCTCCATTTTTAGCTGTTTTTTCTTCAATGGGAACGGTGATGGAGTGTGTAATGCCATGAAATGTCAAGTCGCCGGTAACGGTTTCCTGTCCCTGGTCTTTCTGAAACGAAGTACTGGTAAATGTGACATTTGGATACTTAATGGCATCAGTTGCTTCCATCATGTGAGAATCGCGGTTGGCATTGTGACTGTCGAAAGTCGAAACTTTGACAGCGATTGCTGTTTGTTGTATCTCTTTGGTGTTGTTATCAATAACAACCACCGCTTTTACATCCTTGCTGGTGCCTTCCCAGTCGTGTAACGGGTGTGACATTGCATACCGGATATACGATTTTCCGGTATCGGACATCAGTTTCGAGGTCGCCTGAGCATAACCAAAGGTTGCAGTTAATGCAACCACCATCATCGATAAAATAATTTTCTTCATGGATTAAAATTTAATGACAATCATAGCAGCAGCTAAGGAACCAAAAGCGGTTAGGGCAGCGGCCCGATGGTAAGGTTTTAGTTCAGGATGGCTTTCGAGTTGTGTGGCAAGTACGTTTGTGGCAATCATGCTGGTAAAGTGCACGATGGCCAGAATTTTGTGAACTTTGATACTGCTGTATCCTTTGCGTTCATCAAGCATTTTAGGCGGAGCAAACAACGCCAGCGCAGCAGTCGAAAAATAAGCAATATCGACGCCGGCGGCCAGACTTTCATGCAACCCTTTTATACTGTAATCGCCGTTGTACAGTTTGTACCCGACGACCCCCTGTGCTGCCATTCCCGCCAGAGTGACAAAGCCCAGTGCCTGGTGCATTTTTAACATTGTTCGGCGGATCTTCAGCTCTTTTTCGCGCTCTTCCGGAGAGAGCTGAAAAGCGTTGAAGTTCCTCATCAGACCTTTTTGTCCCCAGAGAATCTTCTGAGTGAACGGATACTTGTCCGGCAGCAGTTTAACATGTTCCTGCTGAGGTGTCATGATCGAGTTGAGCAGATCATTTTGGACCTTAGTGGTATCACTCTGAACCTTAGAGGTATCGGTCTGTGCCGATAATTGTCCAACAGACAGAAAAAGTGTGACGATAAAAAGAATTGTTCTGATTCTCATACTTCCCTTATTAATAATTGAGATTAGTCTAAATTAAGACTTATTTTAAGTTACGTGCCGGTTTGAATACAATCTTTAGGAAATTTTAAGAATCAAATAACTTTCTTATGTATTGGTAATTAGTGCAAAAGAAAAGGCAGGAAACCCGATTACTGACGAATTCCTGCCTTTCTTAAGAATTCCGGAATAACCGGATTTAGATCTCCTCGATGCGGTAACCAGCTTTTTGTACCAGTTCTTTTACGATTTCCGGATTGTTTTCTTTCAGCTGAACGGTAAGAATTTTTTCCGGGTTGTTAATGTCCACTTCCCACTTTTCAATGGCATCAGAACCATTCAGTGAGGGAGTTACTGCTGCAATACAGCCATTACAATTGATGTTTGTTTTGTATCGTACTGTTAAATTCATGATTACTTGAGTTTTATATGTCTGATTTATAATTGTGTTATTTGAGTGATTTCCATTTTAGCCGGAGACTGTTCGATACCACCGAAACCGAACTGAAGGCCATAGCCGCTGCGGCAATCATTGGGTTCAACAAGAATCCGTTGAAAGCGTAAAGTACACCTGCTGCAATCGGGATACCAATGACGTTGTAGATAAATGCCCAGAACAGGTTCTGCTTAACAGTCGCCACGGTTTGTTTCGATAATTTCAATGCTTTGGGAATACTGTTCAGGTCAGATGTCGTTAATGTCATCTTGGCCACATCGATGGCAATGTCCGAACCTTTTCCCATGGCAATGCTGATGTCGGCCTGGGCAAGCGCTTGTGAATCATTAATGCCATCGCCGACCATGGCTACAATCTTACCTTGTTGCTGTAATTTTTTTACGAAATCGGCTTTGTCTCCGGGTAGAATACCTGCTTTGAAATGTTTGAGTCCCACTTGCCGGGACACCGATTCGGCTGTCTTTTCATTATCTCCGGTTAACATGTAAACCTCGATGCCTCCGTCTTGTAAATGCCTGATGGCTGTTTTCGAAGTTTCTTTAATTTGATCGGCAATGGCAATCACCGCCAATACTTTTTTCGCATTTGCGAAGAAGACGACTGTTTGTGCTTCCTGCTGCATTTTTTCCGCTTTCGCCTGAATGTCTTTCGGGATGTCTATTTTATTTTCTTCTAACAAACGGTTATTCCCGACAAAATGGGTTTCTTCAGCGAAAGCAGCCTTTACACCTTGCCCGGTGATACTTTCAAATTGCACGGGTTGAGTTCCCGTTATTTTTTCTTTTTGCAGGAATTCTACTACAGAACCAGCCAGTGGATGTTCCGATTGCTTCTCTATTCCGAGTAATAGCGAAGTCAGTTGCTCCCGGTTCGCATTTTTGCTCCAGATAATTTCGGTGACCACTGGTTTTCCTTCGGTGATGGTGCCGGTTTTGTCGAGTATCACTGCATTCACTTTGTGTGCCGTTTCCAGACTTTCAGCATCCTTTATCAGGATGTTATTTTCGGCGCCTTTGCCGATTCCTACCATAATAGCGGTTGGGGTGGCCAATCCCAAAGCACAGGGGCAGGCAATCACGAGTACTGTGATGGCTGCCAGCAGCGCATGGGTAAAAGCCTGGTCGCCCCCGAAAATCATCCAAACGATAAAAGTGAGAAGGGAAATTCCCATAACAACCGGAACGAAAATGCCGGCGATTTTGTCGACCAGTTTTTGGACCGGAGCTTTGCTTCCCTGGGCTTCCTGTACCATTTTAATGATGTGTGCCAGCAAGGTTTCGCCACCGACTTTTTCAGCACGGAACCGGAAACTGCCTTTTTGATTAATGGTTCCGGCAAATACTTCCTTGCCTTCAGTCTTCTCGACCGGAATGGGTTCTCCACTAATCATGCTTTCGTCTACAAAGGAATTGCCTGTCGTTACTTTTCCATCGACCGGAATTTTATCGCCGGGTTTTACCAGCAGAATATCACCAATGGCTACATCTTTGATGGGAACAGCTGTTTCTGTTCCATCTTCTGCCATGCGTACAACGCTTTTTGGTTGCAGACCGATTAGCTTCTTAATTGCTGAAGAAGTATTTGATTTGGCCCGATCTTCCAACAGTTTTCCCAGCAAAATAAAGGCAATAATGGCTGAGGCGGCTTCGTAATATACATGTGCCTCAAATCCTTTGCTGGTCCAGAATTCCGGGTACAGCGTATTGAACAGACTGAACAGGAAAGCGATTCCGGTACTGACGGCCACCAGCGTGTCCATGTTGGCCACCCCGTGTTTCATCTGTTTCCAGGCGTTTACATAAAATCGTTTTCCGAAAATGAATACAACCGGGAGAGTCAATGCCAGTTCAATCCATTTGGCGTATGGCAAATTGGTTAGAAACATGGCAATAGCCACAATTGGGATAGAGAATAATACAGCTCCCAATGTGTGTTTTTTCAACCGCTCATATTCGTTCCGCTGTATTTCTTCTATAGTTTCACCGGCGGTTTCACTGTCTTCCACGATTAAGTCGTAACCAACAGCCTGAATCGCTGCCTTCATCCCGGAAGGTTGTATGACTTGTTGATCCCATTTAACCAGAACACTTGAGTTTGCAAAGTTCACTTTGGCATCGACAACACCATCTGTCGCATTCAGGATGGTTTCAACACTTAGTGAACAGGATGCACAACTCATTCCGGTCACGGGAAAAGTTTGCGTTATGTAATTTGATACTGACATAGCATAATGTTTTATTATGCTACAAAGCTACTGCCAAAGCTACATTGGTATGTTACAGGATTTTTGAAAAGAGTTATACAATTTACAGTTTGTCGAGTGGGTTTCGACGTTTTACATCTTTCAGTTTTTTAAAATGGCTGGGCGTTAAACCGGTAATTTTTTTGAACTGCCCGCTCAAATGCGCCACACTGCTGTAACCTAGCTGGAAGGCTATTTCGCTCAGTGTGAGCTCGTCATATACCAGTAGCTCTTTAACTTTTTCGATTTTTTGTTGAATGTAATAATGTTCGATAGTTGTACCCTCAATGGAAGAGTAAAGGTTACTGAGGTAGTGATAATCATAATTGAGATGGGTACGGATGTAATCTGACAGTTTGATTTGAATGGGATCGTCTTGTTGGTGAACCAGTTCGATGATGAGCGTTTTGATTTTCTCTACCAACATACTGTTCTTATCATCAAGCAATTCAAAACCCAGTGGTTCAATGTTGGTTCTTATCTGCTTCATTTGGTCGGAAGTGAGTTCCTTCTGACCCAAATCTACTTCGCCAAGTTCTACTGAAATAGGATCCAGTTTTAGATCGGTAAGCTGGTTTTTAATGACCAGCTTACAACGATCGCAAACCATATTTTTGATGTAAATTTTCATCCGTGCAAAGTTTATTCTTAACGGCCGGATAGAACTCACAATGAATTTTGAGCATGTCTGTTTGTGAATCTGACACTACAAAATTCTTGTTCGTTTCACTTTGTCCGTTTTTCGAAGAGCCATTATCATTCTGGCTTTCGCCGAAAATGCTTACTCGAGATAGGTGTATCCATAAAGCCCTGAACGATAGTTTGACAGGAATTCTTTTCCTTCCTCCGCTGTAATTTTCCCGGCTTTTACCGATGATGTTACCCAGGTTTCAACGGTGCGGACCAGTTTCTTTGGATTGTACTGCACATAATCGAGAACTTCGGCTACCGTTTCTCCGTCGATAATCTGGTCGATACTATATTCATTTTCGTCAACAGAAACATGAACCGCATTGGTATCGCCGAAAAGGTTGTGCAAATCACCCAGGATTTCCTGGTAAGCACCAACGAGGAACACCCCGATGTAATATGACTCTTTAGCTTTGAGTGCATGAACAGGCAGGTAATACGAAAAGTTCCGGGTCGAAATGAAATTGTCGATTTTCCCGTCCGAATCGCATGTGATGTCTTGCAACGTGGCTGACCGTTCGGGTTTTTCACCCAACCGGTGGATGGGGATAATCGGAAATATCTGGTCAATGGCCCAGGAATCGGGCAACGATTGGAATAACGAGAAGTTGCAGAAGTACTTATCTGAAAGCAATTTGGGCAAGTTCAGCAACTCTTCCGGAACATGCTTTAATTTGCTGGCCATTTGGTGTACCTCGCGGGCAATGGACCAGAATAATCGTTCAATTTGTGCACGGGTTTTCAAATCAAGCAGTCCAAGACTGAAGCGGTCGAGGGCTTCTTCACGTATTTGCTGAGCATCGTGCCAGGTCTCAAGCATTCGCGGCTGATTGAGCATGTCCCATGATTCATACAATTCCTTCACCAAATCATGTGCATCTTCGGTAAGCTCTTCCTCCTCATCCCAGCTTGGTAAGGTAGCCGATTCGAGTACTTCGAAAATGAGCACCGAGTGATGGGCTGCCAAAGAACGGCCAGATTCGGTAATGATATTTGGATGCGGTAAATCATGTTCATTACAGGCGTCAACCATTGAGGAAGTGGCATCGTTCACATATTCCTGGATGCTGTAATTCACGCTGCTTTCACTGTTGGCCGAGCGGGTTCCGTCGTAATCGACACCCAGACCGCCACCAATGTCGACAAATTCGACCGGAAAGCCGTTGAGGTGAAGATGAACATAGAATTGTGCGGCTTCGCGAAGCGCAATTTTAATCCGGCGTATTTTATTTACCTGGCTGCCGATATGGAAATGAACCAGCTTCAGGCATTCCTGCATCTCATTCTTTTCCAGATAATCCATGGCTTCCAGCAACTCACTGGAAGTCAATCCGAATTTACTGACATCACCGCCTGAATCTTCCCATTTTCCGCTACCGGAACTGGCGAGTTTAATGCGGATGCCTATATTCGGACGTATTTTTAACCGGCGGGCAATGCGCGTAATGAGTTTTAGTTCATTCAGCTTTTCCACGACAAGGAAAATGCGACGACCCATTTTCTGCGCCAGCAAAGCCAGTTCAATGTAATCTTCGTCTTTGTATCCGTTGCAAATGATAAGGGAGTCGTTGTCGGTATTGATGCCGATAACTGCGTGAAGCTCAGGTTTAGAACCTGCTTCCAGACCGATGTTGAACTTCTTGCCGTGACTCACAATTTCCTGCACAACCGGTCGCATCTGGTTCACCTTAATAGGGTAAACGGTGAAATTCTGCGCTTTGTAACCGTATTCTTCGGCCGCAATTTTAAAGCAACTCTCCATCTTCTCAATTCGGCTGTCGAGAATATCCGGAAAACGAATGAGCATAGGAGCGGAAACATCACGCACTTGAAGTTCATCAACTAATTCCTTCAAATCGACCTGAGCACCGTCTTTTTTCGGTGTTACTACAACATGTCCCTTCTCGTTAATTGAAAAATAATTTATTCCCCAGCCATTGATGTTGTACAGTTCGGCAGAATCTTCAACGCGCCATTTTCTCATTTTTTGCGACTCTTACTTATTAGTTCGTTATTCTGTTTATAATCACTTGTTTTTTTGCCGGAAAGGCAAGTCGTTATTTACGTTTTCGGGCTAAAATTAGGAAAAAATTGTTGGTTTACTTTCCCAACTACAAACACAAGCCTCATATTTCTCAATAAATATATCACAATTTAGAATGGGTATCTGCATGTGGCATAATATCAATATAGTACGTATTGTATTGCTTGCGTTAAGCCATCATGAAAAGCTTCTTTTGTTCTTCATTTAACGGGTAGCCGAACAATCCATTCGGAGATACACTACTCTATCAAATCCCGTTCGAACTACTTGGTTTCATTTATACTAGTGTGTACTGTTGTTTTCGTTAAATATAAAAATATGTAACCATAATGAAACCTTATTTAAACCATCATAAAACATCTTAATGGTAATTATACCGCCGAAAATATCGGAATGCACTCTCTGTAAGCCCTTGCATCAATAAATAAGGCGGAGAAAAAATGGTTACAGCAATGAAAAGACGAAACTTTCTCTATGGTCTATTCTTAAGTGGATTTTATCTGGTTACCGGAAGTCCTGCAAAAGCTGCATCAACCTTACGGAAACGCAGAGTTTTACGGGTGGCACACATCACCGATATGCACATTTTTCGCGATCCCGTTCCGGAAAAGGGAATAGGTCAATTACTGGAAACATTACATAACATGAAAGATCAGCCCGATTTCGTGTTGAATACAGGTGATAATGTAATGGATTCGCTGGAACACAATAAACAAGATACTTTGGATCAGTGGGATGCATGGAGGACCTATTTTCGGTCGAAAATTAATTATCCGTTGTATAACTGCATCGGAAATCATGATGTATGGGGATGGAAAATGGACGATGAACAGGTGAAAAAAGATCCGGATTATGGGAAGGTACTTGCGGTAAAACAACTGGGAATGAATGAACGCTACTATCATTTCGAAAAGAAAGGCTGGCATTTTATCTGCTTAGACAGTGTTTTCGCGGATAACCGGGGGTACATTGGTAAGCTTGACGACAAACAATATACCTGGTTGGAAAAACAACTGGCAAGTATTCCGGTAACCGAACCAGTCTGTTTGGCCTCACATATTCCCATCCTGGCGCCATCTGCATTTTTCGATGGCAGCACTAAGGAAACCAAAGACTGGAGTATTTCCGCCTCGGTGATGCACACTGATTTGCGAAAGCTGAAAGATTTGTTTTTCCGTCATCCCAATATCAAAACGGCTTTGAGCGGACATTTGCATTTGGTCGATCAAGCTAAATATTTGAATATGGGATATGCCTGCAACGGAGCTGTTTCGGGAAACTGGTGGAAAGGAAAACGACAGGAGTTTGAGCCTAATTTTGCCCTCATTGATTTTTACAGTGATGGCACATATGAAATTGAAACAGTGAACTATCAAGCATAAAAGTGGTACATAAGCAATAGTAATTCCTTTCAGAAAAAAGGGTGCTCCACTGGAGCACCCTTTTCAATTAAATATAGAAAGCTGTTAATATCCCCATTGCTTCATTATTTTGAGGTCTTCGTCCATGCAGGCCAGCGGATCTTGTTTCTGATAGGATTCCTGCTCGATGATGAAGTATTTTGTTCCGCCCATTTTTCGTCCCAAATCGATGACCTCTTTCGTTCCAATGATTCCTTTTCCCAGTACGGTACTTTCGTATTTCTCGTCGCCGGGAACTTTTATTTCGTCCTTTACATGTATCAATTCGAAACGGCCGGGATATTGCTTCAGAACTTCGGCTGCTCTTCCGCCTGAAATGTACATATTACCAATATCGAGTTGTTGTGCCACCAATTTAGGATCCGTTTGCTCCATGATGATGTCATATATTTTCTTTCCATTCAGCTTTTCGCCGAATTCAAAATCGTGGTTGTGATAACCGAATTTCATGCCCGATTTTTGACACAATTCACCGCTTTTATTGAATATTTCCAGGAAAGCAGATAAGCGATCGTAATCAGTTCGAAGGCTTTCATCAAGCCAGGGACTAATCACGTAATGTTGTCCCATTTCAGCCGCATCATCGACTGTTTGTTTCCATTCATCGCTGAAATCCTTCTTCTGCGCATCCCAATGCCCGGCACGCATCACAGTATGTCCACAAGGCATTTTCAAATCGAGATCGGCCAGCACTTTTTTGAATTCAGGTACCGAATATCCATAAAATTTCCGGTTGGCATAGCCGGCGTGTTCAACATTGCGATATCCCATTTTAGCCAGCTTGGTCAATGTATCCAGCGGATCTTCTTTCATGGCATCGCGGACGGAATAAAGTTGCAAGCCGGTCACGGTTTCATCAGTTCCTTTTTCAGCCAATGCTAACCTAGGGAAAACTGCTGCTGCTGTTAGTGCCAGAGCGCTTTTTTTCAGGAAGCTTCTTCTTGAATCGTTCATGGTTTAGTTTGTTCGTTTATGATAGCATTTGTTGAATGCGGAGAACATTCGGATTTAAAACTAACGTATTTTCAGGTGAATACCATGAATAAATCATTGAAATAACAGCACGATCGAAAGGCTAATCTTTCAATGCAAATGCTACTGCTGCTTCGGCATGTATTTTCAGTGTATCGAACAGTGCCAGATGGGTATCTTCCGGATGAATGAGTAGCGGAATTTCGGTGCAACCCAAAATCATTCCTTCAGCACCTTTTTCTGCCAAATTATTCATGATTTTCAGAAAACGACTTTTGGATGCATCCAGGAATATCTCTTTTTCCAGTTCGTGCCAAATGACATGATCGATGAAATCCCGATCTTCCTTTTCAGGAACCAGCACTTCGATGCCATGTCCGGCTAGTCTTTTTTTATAGAAATCCTTTTCCATAGTTTGCATGGTGCCCAAAAGTCCTACCCGGCTGAAGCCTTTGGCTTTGATAGCATTGGCTGTGGCATCTGCAATATGGAGTAACGGCACCGGAAGTTCGGCGGCAAGTTGTTCGGCATACATATGCAGTGTGTTGGCTCCAAGCATCACAAAGTCGGCTCCTGCATCAACGAGATGCTGCAGACTCTTTTTAATGTAAGCATACACTTCCTGTGGTCCCTGTTTTTTCAATGCATTCAGCTCTGCAAAATTGACAGAAAACAATTGAATGCGCGCCGAGCTTAGTCCACCGAGTTGCTCATTCATACCCTGATTCAGGTAACGGTAATATTCCAACGTGGAAACCCAACCGGTTCCACCAAAAAGTCCAATAGTTTTCACTTTAATTGTTTTAGAGGTTTCATATTTTCTGTCCGGTAAGTTAATGAAGAATGACGATTTCTAGCCTCATATCTGTTTTTATACTGCTAAGAAACTCGTTGAAAGAATAGTTAATTTTAGCAGGAAAGAATCAAGATTCAGTACTTATTTCCTGTAATTATCGTCATTCTTAAGGTACTTATTGTGCACATGCAAAGTCGGTTTTGACTGTATCATTATTGATTGTTTCGGCAGTTTTTAAAGGGACTACAGAATTTATAACGGGATTGACAAAGGTTTGATTCCCTTATTGAAATTCCGTACATTAACGCAAAATGAAATACAATGAAGCTAATATCAATACTACTAGTCATATTTTTATTTCCGTTACTGGCCTGTGCGCAGGAGGATTTTGAAGCCAAACGCATGGAAATGGTGAAAAAACAAATCATTGACCGTGGCATTAATGACGGACCAACTATTCGTGCCATGCGCAAAGTGCCCCGGCAGGATTTTGTTCCGGAAGCATACAGAAGTCAGGCTTATAGAGATTCTCCGCTTTCTATTGGCTACGGTCAGACGATTTCGCAGCCCTATATTGTGGCACTGATGACTGAAAAAACACATCCGTCGAAAGGAAAAAAGGCGCTGGAAATTGGAACAGGTTCAGGTTACCAGGCTGCTGTTTTGGCTGAAATCGTCGATTCAGTTTATACGATAGAACTACTTCCGGGATTGGCCAAACATGCGGCAAAAGTACTTTCCGATCTTCATTACGATAATGTAGTGCCAAAGCAGGGCGATGGTTATCGGGGGTGGCCCGAACATGCACCTTTTGATATCATTCTGGTCACGGCTGCCGGCGATCACATCCCGCGTCCATTAATTGATCAATTGGCCGAAAATGGTCGGTTGATTATGCCGGTAGGACAGCCGGGTTCTTTTCAACAACTTGTATTGTTAACCAAACGAAACGGTCGTATCAAACGAAAAAATCTGGCTACTGTCCAGTTTGTTCCGCTGCAACGGGAATAGAATATCTTTAAAATAAAGAAAACCGGAGACTTTCGACTCCGGCTTTCCCATTGACATTTGTTTTCCTTTAGGTTCAGTGTTTCACATCGACTAAAGCGCCTTCGATAATCTGATCCACAACTTCTTCGTCGAGAAGGGTAGTGATGTCGCCCAAATTAGTGGCATCACCTTCCGCAATCTTTCGTAAAATTCGTCGCATAATCTTCCCCGAACGGGTCTTAGGTAACCCAGGAACCAACTGGATAATATCTGGTTTCGCAATTGGACCAATGATCTTGGTGACACCTTTCATTATCGAATTTCTAATACCATCTTCACCTCCTGTGGACAGTTCTCCGCAAACAACAAAAGCATAAATTCCCTGACCTTTGATGGCGTGGGGGTATCCAACAACGGCCGATTCGTTCACGAGCGGGTGTTCATTGATGGCATTTTCGATTTCTGCCGTTCCCAGACGGTGACCAGACACGTTGATTACATCGTCGACCCGGCCGAGAATACGGTAATAGCCATCTTCATCTCGTTTTACTCCGTCGCCGGTGAAATACATATTTTCGAAACGGGTGAAATAATTCTCTTTCATGCGTTGATGATCACCCCAAATGGTTCGCAGCATTCCCGGCCACGGATACTTGATGCAAAGATTTCCTTCGACGCTGTTGCCTATCAGTTCGTTCCCCTGATTATCAACCACAACAGGTTGAATGCCGGGAAGGGGTAGAGTGGCAAATGATGGTTTGGTGGGAGTAACTCCGGCGATAGGGCTAATCATGATGCCGCCTGTTTCCGTTTGCCACCAGGTATCCACAATGGGGCAACGGTTTTTCCCAATGTGATCATGATACCAGTGCCAGGCCTCTTCGTTGATGGGTTCACCAACAGTACCCAACACTTTCAGTGAATCGAGCCTTTTTCCGTTAATAAATTCGGGGCCTTTAGCCAACAAAGCCCTGATGGCCGTCGGTGCCGTATAGAATTGATTCACTTTGTACTTGGCCACAATATCCCAAAAACGTCCTGCATCGGGCCAGGATGGAATACCTTCGAACATAAGTGTTTGCGCACCATTTAGTAACGGACCGTATACAATGTAAGAATGTCCGGTAATCCAGCCAATATCGGCCGTACAGAAATAAACGTCTCCGGGATTATACTGAAACACATTTTTAAAAGTGTAGGCAGTATACACCATGTATCCACCGGTGGTATGCACAATTCCTTTCGGCTTGCCGGTTGATCCGGATGTATATAAAATGAACAATTCATCTTCAGCATCCATCTCCTCAGGCTCACAATGTGCCGGTTCCCCGTGAATGGCTTCGTGCCACCAAATGTCACGGCCTTCTTTCATATTTACAGGGGAATTCGTCCGTTTTAGAACTACTGTACTGGTGATAGTCGGACATTGTTTCAATGCTTCATCAGCAATATCTTTCAGAGGAGTTACTTTCGAACCTCGGTATCCGCCATCGGCTGTCAACAAAACGGTAGCGCTGGCATCGTTGATTCGATCGGACAGCGATTGTGCTGAAAATCCGGCAAAAACAACCGAATGAATGGCTCCGATACGGGCACAAGCCAGCATCCCTACTGCAAGTTCAGGAACCATGGGCATATACAAAGCAACCCTGTCGCCCTTACGAACACCAAGACGTTTCAATGCATTGGCAAACATGTTTACTTCGGCCAGTAATTCTTTGTAAGTCAGTATTCGGTTGGGTTCTTCCGGATTATTAGGTTCCCAAATAATGGCCGGTAGGTTGGCGTGAGTATATAAATTCTTTTCAAATATGTTTTCAGTAATGTTGAGCTTCCCATTGATGAACCATTTGATTTCAGGCTTTTTGAAATCCCATTCAACGGTTTTATCCCAGCGTTTTCTCCAGAAAAATGATTCGGCAACCTGATTCCAGAATGCTGCGGGATCTGCTGTTCCTTTTTGACATTCGTGAATATAACCACCTAAAGAATGAATTTTTGGTACCATGCGATTTTATTTTTAGTAGTGTTTGGATTTTAGAAAACGCCTTAATTTATATTGAATAAAAATAAGAATCAAGAGGGATGGTCACAGAAGGAAAAAATCGGGATGGAACCATAAACAAAAAGTATGGGTTTATAGGCCGAAATCACGCTTTTGTAGGCTGTATTGACGTGTTTATGGCTGCGAAATGTATTTTATTGAACTTTTATGGAGGAGGTTAATTTTTATACCATTTTAATCTAAATAAAAATAAGAAATGGAATTATTTAGAAGAGAGTGTTTTGAATTTCCGGTTGCTGATTATTTTGAGCGGCCTCTCTTCCAATCATTGCTTGTTTGCGAATAGGATTCCATCGGTAACCTCCCATTTCCCCCATATTCCGAATGACCCGGTGACAGGGAATGAGATATCCTACCGGGTTTTTTCCAATAGCAGTGCCAACTGCTCTTTGCGCTGATGGTGCTTCAAGGTGAGCGGCTATGACGCCGTAACTGGTTAAAGTGCCTTCCGGGATTTGCAACAGCGCCTGCCAAACCTTTAGTTGAAATGGCGTCCCTTTTAACCGGAGTGGAATTTGGTTGGTAGGTTCCTTTTGTTCAAAAAAGGAGATGACATCACGATGCATCGTTTTCTCTTCCTGAACCAACCTTGCCGAGGGCCATTCTACTCTAAGCAATGATGCTGCATCTTCGTCCTCATCAATGAAAAATAGGTTGCAAATACCGCGGTCAGTTGACGCTACCACAAATGTCCCGAAAAGGGAAGCATGAACGGTATAGTAAATAGTGAGGTCTTCGCCTCCGTTTTTGTACTCTCCGGGGGTCATCCCTTCGAGCGAAATAAACAGATCGTGCAGGCGACCGGTTCCAGAAAGTCCGGACTGATGAGCCGTTTCAAAGAGTGACCTGTTTTGTTTCAGGCAGTTTTTGGCATAGTTAAGTGTCAGATATTGCAGGAATTTTTTTGGACTGATTCCTGCCCACTCAGAGAATAATCGCTGAAAGTGATATGGACTCATGTATACATTGGCTGCTATTTCGTCGAGCGATGGCTGACGATTGGCGTTGTCACGAATGTATCGAAGAGCCCTGGCAATTGTTTCGTAGGTATTCATAGGGGTAAAATAAATATGAATGAGAATCAGAAACAACCCGAAAATTGCTTTTCTAGTTATTTAACCTTTTTATGCTTCGGGCTTTATTGCCAAAGTCCGCAGCAATCAATCACACATGCAGGAAGGAAATCTCATGGTGGTTTCCTATCTTTGCGGTTCGAAAAATAAGGATTTGACAAATTACCCGGACATGGATATTGAAATTATCATCAAAGATAAAGTCGTTGAGGCGATTGAAAAACTCTACAGTCAAAAAACCGATCCGAATCAGGTTCAGATTCAAAATACACGGAAAGATTTTGAGGGAGACAAAACAGTTGTTGTTTTTCCTTTTCTTAGGTTTTCGAAGAAATCACCCGAACAAACCGGTGAGGAATTGGGAAATTACCTTACTGTTCAGGTAAGTGAAATTTCCGGCTTCAATGTGGTTAAAGGATTTCTGAACCTGGTTATCGATGGTAGTTACTGGATTAATCAGCTGAATGAAGCAGCAGGCGATAAACAGTATGGATTTTCTCCGGTGACGAATGAATCGGAGCTGGTAATGATTGAGTATTCTTCGCCCAACACCAATAAACCTTTGCACCTGGGGCATATCCGCAATAATCTGCTTGGTTTTTCCATCAGTGAAATTATGAAAGCCAACGGAAACAAGGTCGTGAAAACTAACATTGTGAACGATCGCGGTATTCATATCTGTAAATCGATGTATGCATGGCAGCAGTTGGGAAATGGCGAAACACCTGATTCTTCAGGTAAAAAGGGCGACCATTTGGTCGGAGAGTACTACGTAAAATTCGACCAGCTGTATAAATCGGAAGTGGCTGATTTGATCGCCGGTGGAATGTCGGAAGATGAAGCGAAAGACAAAGCTCCGTCAATTCTGGCGGCCCGTGATATGCTGCGAAAATGGGAAGCCAACGATCCGGAAGTTCGACAGCTTTGGGAAAACATGAATGGTTGGGTTTATCAAGGTTTCGATGAAACATACAAATTGCTCGGAGTTGATTTCGATAAAATATATTACGAGTCAAATACTTATTTGATTGGTCGCGACGAAGTGATTCGTGGTTTGGACGAAGGGTATTTCTATCGTCGTGAAGATGGTTCAGTTTGGGCTGATTTATCGGCTGAAGGTTTGGATGAAAAAATCCTACTTCGTTCCGATGGCACCTCTGTTTACATGACCCAGGATATCGGGACTGCCAAAATGCGGTACGAGGACTTTGATATTAATCACATGATTTATGTGGTGGGTAATGAGCAAAACTACCATTTCCAGGTATTGGCTATTCTGTTAGACAAGCTTGGTTATGCGTGGGGAAAGGATTTGTATCACTTCTCTTATGGTATGGTGGAGTTGCCTCACGGAAAGATGAAATCGCGGGAAGGTACTGTAGTTGATGCCGATGATTTGGTGACTGAAATGGTGGATGTGGCCCGAAAAGTATCGGAAGAACTTGGTAAACTGGATGGTTATTCAGAAGAAGAGAAGAATAACATTTACCGAATTGTGGCCCTTGGTGCGCTGAAGTATTTTATCCTGAAAGTTGACCCACGGAAGAATATGTTGTTTAATCCGGAAGAGTCAATCGATTTCAATGGTAATACCGGACCTTTTATTCAGTACACCTACGCCCGTATACAGAGTGTATTAAGAAAAGCGCTTGATACCGGATTAGCGATTCCGGATGTGGCACCTTCACTTGAATGCAATGCTAAGGAAATAGAATTAATAAAATTGATTAATCGTTTCCCTGCTGTTGTGAAGGAAGCTGGTGATAATCATAGTCCGGCTCTCATTGCTAATTATGTGTATGATTTGGTGAAAGAGTTCAATCAGTTCTATCATGATTACAGCATCATGAATGAGCCTGATGAAACAATTCGCACTTTCCGCCTGGTGTTGGCACGAACGGTCGGACAAACTGTTAAAAACGGATTTTCCCTCTTGGGAATTGAGGTTCCTGAACGAATGTAAACGTTTTCAATACGCATCAGAAGCCCCGTTTATCAATCAATAGACGGGGCTTCTTTTTGTCATATAAAATAGGCCGAATATTGCTTTACGATCTCCACATCGAAAAATTTTTACCTTTAGACACGAAAAAATAAACTTATGAGTCTATTTGAATTTCTCGGATGGTTCGGAAACATCATTCTTAGCATTGGTGTGATTCCTCAGGTTGTTCAGACCTGGCGCACGCATGATGTCTCGAGCTTTAACTGGCCATTTCTCCTGATGTGGGCATTTGGTGTATTATTTACCTTCGTATACATTGCACAGGGTGATATGGCACGTGGTTCTTTTCAATGGCCTCTCTGGCTGAATTATCTGGTTAACATATTTGCAACCTTTTATTTAGTTTACGCAAAGTATAAATACAGCAAAACGATTTCTCCTAAATAGTTTTCTCAGCATATTAGGCTGTAAAATAAATGTAATAGCATTCACGTTATGTATGCAAGGATCGACATGTGTTTCTTATTCAAGTGAAGAGAAAAAAAACGTTGAACTGAAATATTTATTTACTGTATTTGCATGATGCGTGTATGAAAAGAATCATCGTTTATCATATTGACCCAGTTGTTTCCGGGAAAATTCTGGACGCCGTTTCCGCATGTTCCGGTTTCAGCGCTGTTTTTCTGAATGATACCGCATCATTTTTAGCCAATATTCAACACGTAAAGCCCGATCTATTAATCACCAGTACAGATGATTATCAGCGTCTGATGGCTGATGATGTCTTGCGAACGAAGCTTCTATCGGGAAAATATAAAATCGTTCTGCTTGCTAACTCCCCGAATATTTCACTTACTGAACTCCCTGAATTTGTCTCGATTGTTCCTGAAGGTTTCAACCCACAGAGTTTGAAGATTTTTTTGAAAGATATGGTGAGTGATTGTGCAAGGCAAATACAGTCGCGTGATCATCTTGATTGGGTTGTTCAGCATATTCCAACGGCCATCTTTTGGAAAGACCTTCATTTAAAATACCTGGGATGTAACCAGCTGTTTGCTGCCGACCGCGGATTAAGCAATACCAATCAAGTAGTTGGTCTTTCCGACTTTGAACTGTTTTCGGCTGATGAAGCCGCAGTAAATATTGCCCGGGATCGGGAAATAATTGAATCGGGGCAGGCCAAAATTAATTACGAAGAAGTTATCCCGAACCGAAACGGGAAAAAGGAGTGGTTGCGTAAAAGCAAAATTCCCATGCAAAATGAGAATGGTGAAATTATTGCCATACTGGGAATGTATGAAAAGATTACCGACCAAAAACTGGCTGAGGCCAGTCTTCACGAAGAGAAGCATTTTCTGCAAATGTTGATGGATAACATTCCTGATACCATATATTTCAAGAATACCAAGTCGCAGTTTACCAGAATAAATATGGCTCAGGCCTTAACGCTGGGAATAAATAATCCTGAGGAAGCAATTGGCAAAACTGATGCCGATTATTTCGATGCACGGCATGCTGAGCGAGCACTGAAAGATGAGGCGGAGCTGTTTGCCAATGGAACTCCGGTTATCAGTCAGGTTGAGAAAATAGTGACGGTAAACGGAATTAAATACGTTACAGCCACGAAAATTCCATACAAGGACGAAAGAGGCAAGATAACCGGAATGGTCGGTGTATCGCGGGATATTACACTGGAACATCAATATGAGGAGAAGCTGGAACAGCAGCAGGAGTTGGTCGATGCGTTCCTGAAAAGCAGTCCGGACATAATTTATTATAAAGACAGAAAGGCGCGGTATACACGTATTAATGAAGCGCATGCCCGGCTAATGAAGCTGGATCACCCCGAAGATGCTATTGGTCGGACCGATTTTGATTTCCATGATGAAGAATTTGCCAGGCAATCATATCAGGACGATATGGAGTTGATGGAAACAGGCGTATCGATTGTTGATAAGCTGCAGGAATTCGTCGATGCTTATGGCGAATTACGGTATGTAACTACCACAAAAATTCCCATCAGGGAAAAGAGCGGACGTATTATCGGTCTGGTTGGTGTTTCGCGTGATTATACTGAACGGCAAAAAATGGAAAATCGGCTGGAGCATGAACGTGAACTCCTGCAAATTCTGATGGACAGTGTGCCGGATAGCATTTACTTTAAAGATACTGAATCGCGGTTTACACGCATCAACAAAGCGATGGCCCATTTGCTGGGAGTGAAAATGGCAGATGAAGCGTTCGGAAAAACCAAATTTGATTTTTTTAGTGAAGAGGAAGTCAGGGAATTGAACTCTGATGAGCAGGAATTGCTTCGAACAGGGAAACCCATTATTAATAAACCCGAGAAGCTTACCTTGTCGGACGGAACCATTTGCTGGATGTCGGCTACAAAGATGCCGATTCGTAACAGTGATGGGAAAATTGTAGGACTGGTTGGTATATCCAGAGATAATACCCTTGAAGAAGAGACGAAAAGAAACCTGAAGTTTGCGAAGAACAAAGCAGAGGAAGCAAACCGTGCTAAAAGTCTTTTTCTGGCTAACATGTCACATGAAATACGTACACCAATGAATGGTGTGATCGGCATGGCCGACATTTTGAAAAAAACCAAACTAAATGCTGAACAGCAGGAATATCTGGATGTGATCACCAAATCGGGGAACAACCTGTTGGCCATCATTAATGATATTCTTGATTTTTCGAAAATTGAGTCGGGCCGAATGGAACTGGAATCTACCCCGATCAATATCCGGAAAATTGTGGAAGAGGTGGCTGATGTGCTGATTGTGAAGTCCAACAATAAAGGATTGGATTTGGTTACTTACATCGATGCGTCTATTCCAAAAGTGGTACTGGGCGATTCGGTCCGGTTAAGGCAGGTGCTGATCAATCTGGCCAATAATGCCATCAAATTTACCAACAGCGGAGAGGTGTTTATTTCTGCTGAATTAAAACAGATTGATTCGAAGATTGAAGTTTTGTTTAAGATAAAAGATACCGGAATCGGCATTCCGCATGAAGCGCAACAAAAATTGTTCGATTCGTTTACCCAGGTTGATTCATCTACCACCCGAAAATATGGCGGGACCGGTCTTGGCCTGGCGATTTCGAAGCGGTTGAGCAAACAAATGGGAGGTGAAATCGGATTGGAAAGTGAAGCAAATCACGGATCTCTTTTCTGGTTTACCGCCCGGTTCGACAAAACAATGGAAGAGATTGACAGCGATCCTTTCAATGAAATCATTGAACTGGAAGATATAAAAGCCTTGATTGTGGATGATAACCGTACCAATCGGTTAATCTTCACAAAATACCTGGAAACCTGGGAGTGTCACTCCGATGAAGCAGCCAGTGGTTTGGAAGCGTTGACTAAATTGCGAAAGGCTGCGGCCAAAGGAAATCCCTATAATATCGCACTGGTTGATTTTCAGATGAGCGAAATGGATGGATTAGAATTCGCCAGGCAGGTGAAGAATGATCCGCAAATTGCATCCACCAGGTTGATTCTGCTTTCTTCAGTATCCGATATTCTACCGAGAAGTCAGGTACATCATGCTGGTTTCGAGTATTATTTAAATAAACCAATTAAGCTCGACCAGTTATTGATGATTCTGACGAAGATAACCGGGAAAAAATTGCCCGATTCCTATACATCAGCGGATAAGCAGATAAAGGAACGAATCAATGGGAAAAAGAGAAATTTGAAAGTGTTGGTGGCCGAAGACAATGTCATCAATCAAAAGGTCGCCATGCTGACGCTTAAATGTGTATCCGATTCCATCGATTTGGCTAAAAATGGCGAAGAAGCCTGGCAAATGTATCGTGAAAACCAGTATGATCTTATTATGATGGACATTCAGATGCCATTGCTTAATGGCTATGAGGTAACGAAGATGATACGGGAATTGGAAGATAGTGGAACAACCGAGCCGGTGAAAATTGTTGCCATGACTGCTAATGCCATGCAGGAAGATGTCGACCTTTGTCTGAGCATTGGAATGGACGGCTATCTTAGCAAACCATTTAAAGCTGAAGATGTGATAGAAACCGTCGATAAACTCTTTTAATAATAATTGACAACTAAAAAAAATCCCCGTCATTCACGGGGATTTTTTTTAATGAAGTCCTATCCTGTATGAGAATTTGATTAGGAAAACGTTATACGGTCGGTCCCCGTTAAATAAATCATTGAACCCTTGTTCCAGATTGAAATCGCCGAAGCTATTGGAATAGTCCCTCGATTGCGACCAGACCAGATACACCGTTGAACCGGGAGTGTATTCCCATCGTACTACCAGATTCGAGAGGAATTCATTGAAGTTGAAGTTCGGTTGCTCGAAAGAGTAATCTGTAGTCCCGTCCTGGTTTTCATCCACATAGTACATTTCTTCCGCGCTGTTGTATGTTAGTTGCCCGGGAGTGTACAGACTGTAACGGTCAGAAAAGCGATCGGCCTTTGGGTTGGTAATCATCTTATACGCGTTGTATTTGCCTGTGGCAAAAAATGGCTGTCCCCAATACTGAATGGTTAAGTCGGGAGTCAGGTTTACATTAACACGAACGGAAAAACTCAACACTTTTTGGTCGAGATGAGCCATCAGGTAGCGGCTGTTCCCGTTAAAAGAGTATTCATCTACATACTGCAACTCCCTTTTCTGTGTATACAGCGAAGGCATCAAGCTTAAATTGAGCGTGTTGTTAGGACGATATTGAATTTCTGGTGAGTAAGAGCCTGAAGTTTGACTGTTGAACTTATTCCATCGGTTATTTCCGTAATAGGCCAGTTTAACCTTCTTCCGACTGTCTGTTTCAATGCCGTACCAAATATTCATTCCTCCCGGAACAATCATCCCCGGACCACCTCTCAGGACATAGTTGTCAACTTCATCGGAATCGTAGTTCGTTCCGGCATTGAAGGACCAGTAGTTCTTGAACTCGATGTAACCGTTTACATTTCCTCCCGAATTAAGATATTGTCCACTAAAATCCCAAACGTTCCATTGGTTTAGGTTTAGATTCGCTTTACGCATGATCCCCTTGGGCTCATTAAAACGATAACCCATCCAGAATACCTGAAAAATCTGATCTGTGGAACGAAGGTAGCCTACATCATTCAATTCAAGCCCGGGCGATTTAGCCATGGCCGCCAACAAAAATTTCAGGTTACCACCGATTTTACCAAATTGCATATTTCCGCCAAATCCCGAAAGGCTGGTGCGGGTGCTGTCCAGATGAATATGTGTAGCATCGGGCCGCTGAAAATAATGCCTTGAAGAGGTTTGAGTTTCCAATAGTGCCTCTTTGCTTCCATCGACCTTACTGAATGCAGCATTTACCGTAAACAGATAATTCTTGTTGTTGAAATATTGTGTAAAATCAAGACCTCCGGTTGTTGCCGAACGGTGCAGGTAGTCCTTTAAAACATTATCGAGTCTACGTGAGGTATTCGTTACCATTCCACCAATCAGTGTGTTACCTTTGTTCAGGTCTTTCTGCAAACGACCCACAAAATAATTGGTCAAAGGTTCTACGGTTTGAGAGCGCTGTTCTCCTTCGTAGGCAATTTTGGCTTTTTCTTCGGCGGCAACGCTTTCAATTACACCAACCGACCATCCTGATTCGGTTTTCCCTGTCAACTTAGCCGCTCCAATAATCGAGGTATTTTTCGGACTGTCGATGTATTCGTTATCCCTTAAGTCGGGTTCATATTGTGGTCTTCGACCTATTCGTCGGGAATAGAACAGATTTTCCTGCGAAAGGTCTCCATCTCCGAAACCAAGTGAAAAGCTGGTAATATTCTTCCCCTCAATAAAAAATGGACGTTTCTCCTGGAAGAAAGTCTCAAATGCGGTTAGGTTTACTTCCGATGGGTCAGCTTCGACCTGTCCAAAATCGGGATTGATGGTGAAGTCAAGAGTGAGGTTGTTTGTTACACCAATCTTCCCATCCAATCCTGCATTCAACCGGTTTTTGTGGCCGGTAGAAAACGGATTACCTTCTTCTTTCTGATAGGTATCCAAACCTGCCACAACGTACGGAGTCAGGTCCAGCTGTTTTTTGGGTTTAATATCATTTAATCCGCCTAATTCTCCATATAAATGAACAAATCCCGGCGCATTACGTGCAATAGGTTGCCAGAAATCCGTTTCAGCATACCGGTAAATGTAGCGTGCTGCCTCCAATCCCCAAACCGAAGAAGAATTCTTTTGAAAGCGTAACTGCGTAAATGGGATCTTCATTTCAGCACTCCATCCCCATGAGGTCACTTTGGTTTTTACATACCAAATCGGATCCCAGGTATCATCTTCATTGTCACCGTCGCCCGTTACCGTGGCATCGTACTTCACTCCCGAAGCAGTTACGACAAAAGTAAAAGCGGTGCGAAGATCATGGTAACTGTCGAATGAAACGCCAACATAATCACCATCAAGGTTGTCACGTCGGCTCATCCGCCTGACGATGCTGTCGGGAGCAGTGTCAAACGCCTTAATCCCGACATATATGAAATTATCGTCGTATAGAATTTTAAAAGTGGTTTTCTGATGGGGTGTTTTGCCTTCATACGGTTCACGTTGTTCAAAATGATCCTCCCATGGGCCGGATTGCCAGTCGGCTTCTGATAAATCACCGTCAATGGTAATGGGAGCCTGAAGTCTGACCGCATCATACCTTTTCTTTTGCGGTTCCTGCCCGAAAGAATGATACAGGAAAAAGACAGAAAAAATGGTTAGCAGGAAAAACTGTTTCATGATTTGAATTTGCAGATTAGCTTTCATCATAAAAGGACGCCGAAAAACTCTTTTCGTTACACGTAAGATTTAATTTTTGACATCTTTTTTTACTAGATTATTTTTCAACTTGCTTATTTTCAGCGATGGAAAATGCGACTTTGACCAACTGCTTCATCAAGATATTTTGTCCGATATATGATCAATTGTCATCGGGATTTTAACCATTTATCAAATAAGTCTGGCGAACCGATTTTATATTTTCCTAATTCTGCCAATTCATTATCTTTGTACGCACTCAAAAAAACGGGAATACAAATGTTTGAAAATCTTACCGACAGGTTAGAGAAATCGTTTAAACTGCTCAAAGGTCAAGGGCAGATTACCGAGATAAATGTTGCCGAAACATTAAAGGAAGTTCGTCGCGCATTACTGGATGCCGACGTAAACTTTAAAATAGCCAAAGACTTTACCGGACGGGTGAAGGATGCGGCCATCGGACAGAAAGTGCTCGACTCGGTGAAGCCGGGACAGATGATGGTGAAGATTGTGCACGATGAGTTGGCACAACTGATGGGAGGTGAGGCTGTTGATATTTCATTGAAGAAAGCGCCATCGGTTATTTTGATGTCTGGTTTGCAGGGGTCAGGTAAAACAACTTTTTCGGGTAAGCTGGCAAACCGTTTAAAAACAAAGCAAAAGAAACATCCATTGTTGGTTGCCTGCGACGTTTACCGTCCGGCAGCTATCGAACAGCTGAAAGTAGTTGGCGAATCGATTGGTGTTCCGGTTTATACTGAAGAAGATAATAAGGAACCGGTTAAGATTGCGCTGAATGCGATTAAGAAGGCTAAAGCCGAAGGCAACGATGTGGTAATTATCGATACCGCTGGTCGTTTGGCTATCGACGAACAGATGATGCAGGAGATTGAAGCCATTAAAAAGGCTGTTGATCCTGATGAGACACTTTTCGTCGTTGACTCCATGACCGGACAGGATGCTGTAAATACGGCTAAAGAGTTTAACGAACGACTCAATTTCGATGGAGTGGTCCTCACCAAACTTGATGGTGATACCCGTGGTGGTGCAGCGCTATCCATTCGTACAGTAGTGAACAAACCGATCAAATTTGTCGGTACCGGTGAAAAAATGGATGCCATCGACGCATTCCACCCCAGTCGTATGTCCGACAGGATTCTCGGTATGGGTGACATTGTTTCGCTGGTTGAACGTGCCCAGGAACAATTTGATGAGGAGGAAGCCCGCAAACTGCAGAAGAAACTGGCCAAGAACCAGTTCAACTTCAATGATTTTCTGACCCAGATTCAGCAAATCAAAAAAATGGGTAACCTGAAGGATTTGGCCGCTATGATTCCCGGAATGAGAAAAGCGCTGAATAATATTGATCTGGAAGATGACGCATTTAAACACATCGAAGCCATTATCCATTCGATGACTCCTGATGAGCGTGATAATCCTGCTTTAATTGATGGTTCACGGCGTAAGCGCATTGCTACCGGCTCTGGTACCAACATACAGGAAGTGAACCGTTTGATCAAACAATTCGGTGAAACCCGGAAGATGATGAAAATGGTTTCTCAAAGTGGTAGTATGAAAAATATGGCTGCCAAAGCGCAGCGGGGAAAACGCTAAGGACAGTTTTCAAAAAAATATATCTCCATGATTTTGCTCGACGGAAAAAAGACATCGGCTGAATTGAAGGCCGAAATTGCGGAAGAAGTAAAAATACTGAAAAACAGTGGTAAAAAGATTCCTCATCTGGCTGCGGTATTGGTTGGTCACGACGGTGGCAGCGAATCGTATGTAGCTTTTAAAATAAAAGATTGTGAAGAGGTGGGATTTAAATCGAGCTTAATTCGCTTTGAAGACGATGTAACCGAAGAAGAACTGCTGGCCAAAGTCGACGAATTAAATAACGATGATGATGTGGACGGTTTTATCGTCCAGTTGCCTTTACCCAAGCATATTTCCGAGCAAAAAATCATTGAGGCCATCAATCCGAAAAAAGATGTGGACGGATTTCATCCCATTAATGTGGGACGGATGGTGATTGGTCTTCCTTGTTTTGTTTCGGCCACGCCCGATGGCATCGTGGATTTGCTGAAACGTTATAATATTGAGACTTCAGGCAAAAATTGTGTGGTTGTTGGACGAAGCAATATCGTTGGTCGTCCGTTGAGTGTGCTGATGTCGCAAAAAGCAATAAATGCCACCGTTACCGTTGCCCATAGCCGGACCAAAAACCTGAAGGAACTTTGCGCCAGCGCTGATATTTTAATTGCAGCACTTGGCTCACCGGAGTTTATCAAAGGTGATATGGTGAAAGAAGGCGCAGTGGTTATTGATGTTGGAACAACCCGTGTGAAGTCCGATAAAACCAAATCAGGCTTTAAGCTGAAAGGGGATGTAGCTTTTGACGAAGTTGCAGAAAAGTGTTCATACATCACGCCGGTGCCGGGAGGTGTTGGCCCAATGACACGTGTTTCGTTATTGAAAAACACTTTATTAGCCGCTAAAAAAGAAATTTATTCCTGAGAGTAAACAGGCATACAAATATTATAAAAGGGTTGTCTTTTCAGACAGCTCTTTTTTTTACCTTACTGTATCGTTTGTACTATATGGTATGCATGAACCTAAAATGGTTTCGGAATGTTTCATTTCCAAAGTATCACCCCTTAAATTAAACCATCGTATGAAAAAGACACCAATGAAAATCAAGCGTTTTCATGTTAAATTATCCTGGGTTTTCTCCCTTCTTTTGTTTGCTGCCTGTTCTACCGTTCCGTTAACCGGAAGACAACAGCTCAACCTGATACCGGAATCGGAAATGCTATCGATGAGTCTGACTCAATACGGCGATTTCCTGAAAAGTAATCAATTATCCAACAATCTGGCAGATAAGGCTATGGTGGAACGTGTGGGAAAACGTATTGCCGCTGCAGTTGACCAGTATCTGAATGATAACGGACTGGGCGACCGGGTTAAGGATTTTAATTGGGAATTTAACTTAGTAAAGGATTCTGTTGCTAACGCCTGGTGCATGCCCGGAGGGAAAGTAGTGGTTTATACGGGAATTTTACCTATCACAAAAAATGAAAACGGTTTGGCCGTTGTCATGGGACACGAAATTGCGCATGCCGTCGCCCGTCATGGTAATGAAAGAATGAGCCAGGAAATGTTGGTGCAGTTTGGAGGAATGGGATTGGCCGCAGCCATTGATCAGAAGCCTGAACAGACCAAAAATATTTACATGACCGCTTATGGTATAGGCACTCAGGTTGGAGCTATTCTTCCTTATTCAAGAAGTCACGAATTGGAAGCGGATAAGATGGGTCTCATGTTTATGGCCATGGCGGGTTACGATCCCAACGGAGCTGTTGAATTTTGGCAACGAATGGCAGAACAGGGAGGTAGCAGCATGCCTGAATTCCTGAGTACACATCCCGTTGATTCGCATCGCATCGCACAAATTCAGCAGGATTTGCCGGAAGCGCTGAAATATTACGAGCAAACGAAGAATAGATAGCTTTATTATCCATACTCATTTTAAATATTCGATTTTCTGTTTTACAACCTATTATATGTTGTACATAATATCTTCTCTTTTAATCTTTTTTAATTCTTTTTTATAATTTTGAAAAGATTCGAACAATACACAGAAAATTAAAATTTTCGAATATGGAAGGTATTGATAAAAAGGATGGAGCTGAAAATCATGATGGAGGTGACAAGAAGTTCCGTGAAGAGGTTTATTCGAAAGCTGTAAGAGCTGGAAAAAGAACGTATTTCTTCGACGTTAAGATGACTCGGAAAGATGAGTACTATCTCACCATTACCGAGAGCAAGAAAAAATTTGAACAAGATGGTAAGTATCACTTCGAGAAACACAAAATTTTCTTATACAAAGAAGATTTTGATAAGTTCTCAGAAGGACTGGCTGAGATTATCGACTACATTCAGGAGCGTCAGCCATACGAACCACACGAACTTGAAGAGACGGATGTACTGAAGGAGTACTCTGATGTAGAGTTCGAAGATTTGGCATCAAGCTAAAAAGCGGTTATTAAAATAATATAAAACAGCCGCTGATTTCAGCGGCTGTTTTATATTATTTTAATTTCTTTCATAAGGTACTAACCGGTAGCCTAACTAACCCTATACAATTTTTCTTTCCTGCCGGATAGCCTCGTAGGCTTCATTTACCTTTTGGAATTTCTCTTTTGCGGCTTTCTGAACATCTTCTCCGAGGTAGCTTACTTTATCGGGGTGATACTTTACGGCCATTTTGCGGTAGGCTTTCTTAATATCCTGCTCGTTGGCTGTTGAAGGTATTTCCAGCACTTGGTATGCCCAATCGGTATTGCGTACAAACATCGATTCGATGGAACCATAATCGGCATCGGATATGCCCAGAAAATAGGCGATGTTTTTAACCAATACCTTTTCCCGTGGATCAACTTCTCCGTCAGCAGCTGCGATGCCAAACAGAAAATGGACTAACTGCAGACGCGAGGAGTAATCCATGTTGCGTTTGATTTGATGACAAACCTCCGCTACCGGGATGTCTTGCTCAAGTAATCCTTTTAGTGATTTAACGGCTTCAGTAGCAGCATCTACACCAAAATTTTGCTTGAAAAAGCTTTTTACGTAATCCAGCTCGGAACGCAACACTTTACCGTCGGCTTTGAGGACAGCAGCTACCAAAATAAGCAGACTAACCATATAATCGCCCTGGGTGGTCGTCCTGTGCCGCTGATCTTGATCGTAAGGGTGCTGGTATTGATTAACGTTGACATCGGCACTATCGATAACAGAACCAATAATAAAACCGATTAATCCTCCGATTGGGCCCAGAACACTCCATCCCAGACCTCCGCCAATCCATTTAGCGAACTTTCCCATTGTTTCTAAATAATTTATCCAGTTCAATAACCTGGGGTATAACCAGGTTGGAATTATCATTTTCAATTATATAATCTGCCAGTTTTCGCTTCTCTTCTTCCGGCCACTGATTCTTAATTCTGTTTTTTATCTCTTCAGAACTGAGTTGGTCACGTTTGATAACACGGTCAATGCGTGTTTCTTCTGGAGCGGTAACTAAAATAACTTCGTCCATGTCCTGATAAAAACCACTTTCAAACAGAATGGCGGCTTCATAAATTATATAGGCTTCACGACTGTTTAAAGTAAGCCAGTGCTCGTAATGAGCATGAACGACCGGATGGACCAGTTGGTTCACTTTTTCAAGCAATGTTTTATCGGAAAAAATATGTCCGGCAAGGGCACTGCGGTTAAGTATGCCGTTTTCGAAATAGATGTTTTCACCGAATAGGGAGATTAAGCCTTTTCTGATATCGGGATTCTCATTTTGTAATTTTTTTGCTTCTACATCGGCTTCATAAACCGGAACACCCAACAAACGAAAGACTTCGCAAATGGTCGATTTCCCGCTGCCTATTCCGCCGGTTATTCCAATTTGCTTCATTTGCTGCTGTTTTTCTTCTCCAGGATAAACTCTACATCTTTTGGATAGTAATCGTACGAAATAATATTCTGCGGAGACTTTTCCATCGTAACCGGAAGCTTTTCGCGGGAAGAGCTGATGCTGTCATAATCGATTACGGGCAGGAAACTATCACCGGTGATTTGGTCATACTGACTGAGTCCTACTTTGTACGATACTTTTATGGTAGCCGGAAATGATTTGAGCTGAATGCTGTCGGGCACATGTTTGATAACAAGCGGAATTTCGCGCGTGCCTTCAGTAATCTGTTCCACCGGAATGTTGAGTACAACCCTGCGGGGCGAGAACTGTAAATCGTTATCTCCGGCCAGCGAAACATTGCGCTGTACACTGTGCGATAAATCCTTATAAGATTGGTTGCGTGTATAGACAAATTTTAATGTATCGAGAACATCCTGAGGACCTTTTACCATGACAGAATCCGGATCTGTAAAAGGTTGTTGTTTCAAAATGTATTGACTGAGCAGGCTAATTGTTGCTTCAGGTTTAACCGGGAATTTTCGCTCAATGATAGGTTCAAAATTGAAAAAGAGACTGTCCGGATAAATATTCAGTACCTGAATTTCGTTGCTAATCTGGTTGATTATCATGCTCCTGTTGGCTTCGGTGGAAGCTGAAAAACTGGAGTGATTGTTACCGGTTGTTTTACGCCTAATTCTCAGTTCGCCTACATTGATAAGGATAGGAGAGAAAGATAACCGGAGTTTATGGCGCAATAACGTGAATCCGTATGCATTTACGGTACATTCGAGCTTTTGAGGCAGGGGTTGGGATAATTTCTTGTCGGTAGGAAGATCGATGTATTTTACTGGAAATGAGATACGGGCCGTGTAATTTTTGCTGAGGTTATTCAGTGTCCAAAAGAACGAGGAAATCACAAAGCAAATGAGGAATATAAACAGTTTGCCATCGCGACGAAGCAGATGTTCATCACGGAAGAGTTTCCTGATTTTATATATTCTTGTTCGTATCTTTCTAATCACGGCCAACTAAAATTTAAAAAAGGCTGGAAGAACCAGCCTTTCATCATTTTTGCTGCGGTGCGTCGCTTATGTCTTTCAGTACAACACTCTTATCTACTTTTACCTTTACGTTGGGGGCAATTTCAAGAAAAATGATGCTGTCTTTAATTTCTACGATTCGGCCATACAGACCACCAGTGGTTACGACTTTGTCACCTTTTTGCAGTGCTGAACGGAATTTCTGAAGTTCTTTTTGACGTTTCATCTGAGGTCTGATCATGAAGAAATAAAATACCACCATAATCAGTACTAGGGGAAGAAAAGTCATCAACGGATTCGTTTGCTGTTGTGCAATTACAAAGAGTAAGTTGTTCATCATTTTGTATTTATCAGGTTTTCAAATTGTTCGTTTTTAACATGCGCCGTAACGGCAATTTTTTTCTTCAACCCGCTGCGGGTTTCAACTTCAATGGTTTTGAATTGGTTTCCCCATTCGCCATCGGTGTTAAAGATAACTTCAATTGTGGATTTTTCTCCCGGTTGAACCGGTTTTTTCGGATATAAAATCTCCAGACACCCACATTCATTTTCCACATGTGCAATGGTGAGTGGCTCACCGCCACTGTTTTCGAAGCGGAAGGAATACGAGACCACTTCGCCTGCGTTCAGGGTACCAAAATTATGGATTTCATCGTGAAACTCAAACTTGGCCGGACCATTTTGCTGTTTGGGTGAAACAGCTGCCAAATGACTTTTTTGTTCCTTGCTTTTATTCTGGCATCCTGCTAAAAACAGGGTGGCAATCATGTATATGATGATCGAAATCCGGTTCATTATTTCTTACTTACCATCCAAAAGTCCCCGGCCTGCCTTTACAATTCGGCCATCTTCCTGAAAGTCCTTGCTAATACGATCGAGTACACCATTAATAAAGGTGGAGCTGCGTTTTGTACTGTAATATTTTGACAATTCAATGTATTCATTCAAGGTTACCTTAATCGGGATGGACGGGAAGTCTGTTAATTCGGTAATAGCCAGTTCCAGAATGAGCATATCCATCAACGCCACACGCTCTACGTCCCAGTTTTTGGTGTATGACTCAATGATTTTGTGGTTTTCTTCGTGTTTCAGAATGGTTTTTCTGAACAGTTTGATGGTATAATCACGATCCTCTTCATCTTTGTACAAGGAAAGTAAGCGGAGGTTAGGCGAAGGATCCTGTTTTACTTTTTTCACGGTTTTAATAACCATGCTGATTACAAAATCCAGATCATCGTTCCAGTAGATACTTTGTTCTTCGAGTTCGTTTTCGAAACTTTCGTTGTAGAGAATCAGTTCACCAAAAAAGCGCTCACATAATTTCTGATCGCCTTGTACACTGGTTTCTGTTTCGGCAAGATATTTAAGATAGAAATCCGATTCGAGTAATTCATGGTAAAGCTTCCGAATCAATTCGGGTTGGTTGCTCCACGAAATCTTATTCTCCTCAATATATTTAGTCAGCGCTTCATTTTCTTTCAAACGGGTGATGATCCGGTTATCGATAAAGCGTGTGTTGGGGTGTAGATCATCCCATGAAGGAATATTTTTCTGTTTTCCGGCCGTCATTCGCTCATCAGCAAAATCGCGGACATCGATAAGCAACGCAAATAATAAGTGATAAAGATCGTATGTTTTACGGATACTGAAGTTTAGTTCTGATTCTGATTGGTTAATGGTTTTCCCTGGGGTGGTAAAGTGGGCATACAGAATCTGCAATACTTTTGTGCGGATGATCCTACGGCTAATCATAATCGGGTAAGAACTTTCTTTTTATTAATATATTTCTTGTCACAATACTATGTCGGCAAAAATACAACATTTATCGGATGTTCAGACCAATTAGACCAATGTTCCCCTTTTATTTTACTATTTGTTCATATTATTCTGTAAACCTGAGGGTTTCATTCATCTTTCAAATGTGGAAAAGCAAATATTATGAGGCACAACATTTCTATGATGAGGCCGACTTTTCGGTATCGGACAGATGATTGTTCCCAGTTGTTTTTGTTTCCCCGGAAACGGTTTCATCGTCTTCATCCTCTTCTTCCCAGTTAGTTTGTTCGGCCGGCGGACCTTTTTTGCGGTAAACGATGGCCAGAATCAGACCGGAAACTCCACCCCACAGATGTCCTTCCCATGAAATTTCAGGTTTAATCGGAAAGATTCCCCAGAACAGGCCTCCGTAAAGAAAGACAACAATGATGGAAATGGTAAGTAATCGAACATTATTGCGGACAATTCCGCTCATGAAAAGAAAGGCGGCTATTCCGTATATTACTCCGCTGGCGCCAATATGCCAGGCCTCCCTTGCGCCCAACCACACAAGGGTTCCTGAAATAATCCAGATAAGGAAAAAGATGCGATATGCCAGTTCCCTGTAAAAGAATAATAATGCCAGTGTTAGCACGAAAAGTGGAACTGTATTGGCCATCAGGTGACTGAAGCTGGCATGAATCAGCGGAGCGGTGAGAATTCCGGGCAATCCCTTTTCGTGGAGCGGATAGATTCCGCCCTGAACCAAGTCAAGGTGAAACTCTACCTCAAACAACCGGATCAGCCAGAGAATCACTACCAGAAAAGTAGGGAAGAACAGGCTATGCCTGAAAATCCGTTTGTCCAGTTGCTTTTGCTCCTCGGTGTATTGATTGCCCGGAATGTACCGGAATACGCTCATTTTTTCATTTTTTGCCGAAGCAGATTACCAAATGTGTGAATGTCTTCTTCAGTGGTGTCGAAAGAGGTCATCCAGCGGACTTCATTGCGATGTTCGTCCCAGGTATAGAAGAAGAATTCCTTTTGTAATTCCGGAATCAATTCTCCGGGAACGATGGCAAAAACTCCATTGGCATCTACCGACTGAGTGATTTCAATGCCATCGATGGATCGGATTTCGGCTTCGAGTAGTTTGGCCATACGATTGGAATGCGTGGCATTTTTCTTCCACAAACCATTTCCCAGGTATGGAATAAACTGGGCACTGATAAAGCGCATTTTGGAGCTCAGCTGTGCCGCCTGCTTACGGAAATATTTGGTGAATGTGGCCAGTTCAGGTCGAAAGAAAACAACAGCTTCTCCCATCATCATACCGTTTTTGGTTCCTCCGAACGAGAGAATATCTACGCCGGCGTCGCAGGTAAATTCACGGAAGTTCATATCAAGTGCAATGGCAGCATTAGCCAGGCGGGCACCATCCATGTGAAGGTACATGCCAAATTCATGTGCCAAATCGGCTAAAGCCTGAATCTCTTCTTTCCGGTAAACGGTTCCCAACTCAGTTGCTTGGGTGATACTGATAACCCCGGGTTGCGCGTGATGTTCGAAGCCGAAATCATGAAGATGTTTTTTTACATCTTCCGGCCGAAGTTTTCCATCGGATGTGCTCACGGGAAGAAGTTTGGAGCCGGTAAATTTTTCCGGGGCACCACATTCGTCGACCTGAATATGCGCTGTTTCGGCGCAGATGATGGAATTGAATGAACGTGAAGCTGATTTCAGACTGAGTATATTGGCACCTGTGCCGTTGAATACAAAAAATACTTCTGTATCATCGCCAAATTCTTTTTTGAAAAGCTGGATGGCTTGCTCTGTCCACTTATCTCCTCCATATCCGACGGCATGGCCCTGATTGGCTTCGACCATCGCGTTTAGAATGTCGGGATGAATTCCCGAATTATTATCACTGGCAAAGCCCCTTACGTGTGTCATGAATGAATCTGTTTTGTGTGAATTTACAGGTGTAATTATTGTGATCTGTTAATTTATGAACGGATTTGAAGTTACGATATTAACTATTCTGCACAAAAATATGTTTCTTTTTTCGGTTAAATTATCGTATTTTCAGATGCACGGAAGCGTTGATTCTAGTGGTTATCCAAACCGGATGACCATTTTTTCACTGGTAATGGTCCGTATTAATTTGTAATTGTCTTGAGATGAGAAAAAAAGAGAAATCGGTAGTCAACATTTTCTGGTTTCGTCGCGACTTACGTTTGGAAGACAACATAGGATTAATGCACGCGTTGAAGACCAGGGAAAATGTGTTGCCGCTGTTTATTTTTGACCCCAAAGTTTTTCAACGGGACGAGAATGGTCGGAATGTGCAGGCTGGATTTGTGTATGATGTTTTGCAGGGGTTAAAAGATAAACTGGAAATCATTGGTTCCAGTTTTTATGTCGCTACAGGAAAACCTCTCGAAATATTTAAGAATCTGATGGAACGCTATCATATTTGCAGCGTGTATGCCAATCGCGAATATGAACCTTATACACTGAAACGTGACAAAGTTCTGTCGACTTTCTTTGCCGAACACAAGATTGAATTTCAGACTTACAAGGATCACGTTTTGTTTGAAGAGAACGAGATTGTGAAAGATGACGGTGAACCCTACACTGTTTTTACCGCATATAAACACAAGTTTCTGCGAAAACTGAATCAATCGATGGTGGTTCCGGCATCGATTTCAAAATATGCCCATAATTTTTTCAGGACAACGCCGGTAGTCATGCCTACATTGGAAAGCATGTCATTTTCAAGAGTTGATGTTCAGGTTCCTCCCCGAAAATTATCGGCCGATCTGCTAAAGAATTATGCTGGAGACAGAGATTTTCCGGCCCGAAACGGCACATCGCATCTTGGCGTGCACCTGCGTTTTGGCACAGTAAGTATTCGCAAGGTAACTGCCTTGGCGATGCAGCATTCCGATATCTTTCTTGACGAACTTATTTGGAGAAATTTCTACAGTGTTATCCTGTGGTATTTTCCCCAGGTGGTGCATACGTCGTTTAAACCCGCATATGATGAAATAGGCTGGGAAAATAATATGAATCAGTTTAATGCGTGGTGTGAAGGTCGTACCGGTTATCCGCTGGTAGATGCCGGCATGCGGGAACTGAATGCAACCGGATACATGCACAATCGGGTACGCATGGTGACTGCCAGCTTCCTGTGTAAACACTTGCTAATCGACTGGCGGTGGGGTGAGGCTTATTTTGCCGGGAAATTGCTGGATTACGATTTGGCCTCTAATAACGGGGGATGGCAATGGGCAGCTGGTTCAGGAAATGATGCTGCGCCATATTTCCGGGTTTTTAATCCGGATTTGCAGGCCAGGAAATTTGATCCGGAAGGGGAGTATATTATAAAATGGGTTCCGGAATATGGAACGATGTCCTATCCAAAACCCATTGTTGTTCATTCGGAAGCCCGTGCACGGGCGTTATCCCGCTATTCTGAAGCTGTGCGAAGCTGATTAATCTTTGCTTTCAATCCATTTAATGATCTTTTCTGAATCGGGTTTATCCTGTGGCCAGGCAACACCTGCCAAGTGGCCTGATTCGTCAATCATGAATTTTTGAAAATTCCATTTAATGGGAGCGTCCAACACGCCATTTTGTGATTTCTCCGTCAGCCATTTGTATAAGGGAGCGATATCGTCACCCTTCACTGAAATCTTTGACATCATCGGAAAAGTGACGTCATAATTTTCGGTGCAAAAGGTCTTGATTTGACTGTTGGAGCCAGGCTCCTGATGCATAAAATTGTTGGCAGGAAAACCTACAATCACAAATTTATCCGGACCGTATTTCTTGTAAATTGCTTCGAGTTGTTTATACTGCGGTGTAAAGCCGCATTTGGAAGCGGTATTAACAATCAGTACTTTTTTCCCTTTTAGTGAAGCCATATCAAATGGTTTACCATCAATATCTGTTACCTTGAAATCGTAAATGGATTTCTCCTGCGCAAATGTGGTCAACGTCATCACCATGATGGAAACGAATAAAAAGAATTTTTTCATAATCTGTCAGTTTTTATTTCGGATTTAATAACAACAAAGTCAATCAAAAGTTGCCTGAGGTAAATTCCATCTGGCAGTAAACCAGAAGCTTGTTTTACTCGTTGATAACTTATGCGAAAATGGGACACAAATGGTTTCCCATTTTATACTATATTTGGATTTCAAATCAGGTACCCGAGGATTTTTTATGGAGAATTATATTGTTTCAGCAAGAAAATACAGACCTTTTACGTTCAGCTCAGTCATCGGGCAACCCTCGATTACGGCTACCCTCAAAAATGCGATCCGCAATAATCACCTGGCTCATGCATACCTGTTTTGTGGGCCCCGCGGAGTAGGTAAAACCACCTCGGCCCGGATTTTTGCCAAAACCATCAACTGTCAGAATCTTACTGCTGAAACAGAACCCTGCAACACCTGCGAATCATGCAAGGCTTTCAATGAGAGCCGTTCATATAATATTCACGAGCTGGATGCTGCGTCCAATAACTCGGTGGACGATATCCGTACCTTGGTCGATCAGGTACGCATTCCACCGCAGATTGGAAAATACAGCGTATACATTATCGATGAGGTACACATGCTGTCTCAGTCGGCTTTTAATGCTTTCCTGAAAACTCTGGAAGAACCGCCGGCTCATGCCATTTTTGTACTGGCTACTACCGAAAAGCATAAGATTCTGCCAACTATTTTGTCGCGTTGCCAGATTTTCGATTTCAATCGCATCGGTATAACCGATATTGAAAAGCATTTGGCTTCGGTTGCCGAAAAAGAGCAAATCACCTTTGAACCCGAGGCCCTGAATATCATTGCTCAGAAAGCTGATGGAGCCATGCGTGATGCCCTGTCCATCTTCGATCAGGTGGTCAGTTTTACCGGAAACAATATCACTTATCAGGATACCATTGCCAATTTGAATGTGCTGGATTATGACTACTATTTTCGGTTGGTCGAAGGATTTCAGCATGGAGATGTGCCAGGTGTTCTGATGATTTTTAATGATATTCTTGATAAAGGTTTTAATGCTCACCACTTTGTGACCGGGCTTTGCCAGCATTTTCGTGATTTGCTGGTTTGTAAAGATCAGGTGACGGTGGAGTTGCTTGAAGTAGGCGGCGATATTAAAGAAAAGTATCAGCAACAGGCCGAAGTATGTGGACTACCTTTCCTGGTGGAAGGTCTGCGGCTGGCCACTGAGTGTGATATGCAGTACAAGGCTTCGTCCAACAAACGATTTTTAGTGGAACTGGCATTGATTCGTATTGCGCAGTTGGAAGAGGTATTAAAAAAAAAAAAAGAGCTGACGAAAGCGTAGCTTCTACTATACTTTTACCCATATTTTCGGCGCTTGTGGCACAAAAAGCAGCCAGGCCGCAGACAGTGCAACAAAAAGGAGATGGTGATAACATACCAGCGGAAGCAAACGGACCGCAGAGTATTCCGGTTGCTCATTCATCCGGGAAGGTAACCAGCCGAAGAGTAACCAGACGCGACAGCATTGCAACACCATCGATAGCCAATGCGCTGAAAGGAACTATGCCGTCGCCTGAATACAAGAAGGCCGAGCCTCAAAAGGTGAAGCAGGTGGCCGAGCCGGAAATGTATTCCTTTACAGGAGAACAACTGGTAAGCGCATGGAAAGAATTTGTGTTAAAGGTGGAAGCACCGCAGTTGAACGCAGCGTTATCGGCTCGAGAGCCTTCAATTGATGGGGAATGGAACATCAGTTATGTGCTCGATAACGAGACACAACGGGAGAGATTGGTGTATGAAGTGAAACCGAAGTTGCTGGGGTTTTTACGAAGGACTTTGCGGAATGAACGAATAGAAGTAGAATTCAGGATTGCTGAGGAAGATGAAGCATTACCGCGTAAACCTTATTCCGACTCGGAAAAATGGCAGGCCCTAACTGAGACGAATCCATCTTTGGCGTTATTTAAGAAGATGTTCGGACTCGATTTTGACAGTTAAGAGAATTTTGAAACAATATGTACCGTAACCTGACATTACAGTGAATTCAAACTAAACCAGTCCAATCTTGTTTAGTAAACGTTATTTATTCTATTAAAAAATTATTCAGGCATGGACAAAATTAATGTTTCCAATCCCGTTGTAGAGCTTGACGGTGATGAAATGACCAGGATTATCTGGCAGATGATTAAAGATCAACTCATTCTGCCGTACCTGAACCTTGACATCAAGTATTTTGACCTGGGCATCGAGCATCGCGACGCGACTGATGACCAGGTGACGATTGATGCCGCCAACGCTATCAAGAAGTACAAGGTAGGGATCAAATGTGCAACCATTACCCCTGATGAGAAACGGGTGGAAGAGTTTGGCCTCAAGCGTATGTACAAATCGCCGAACGGCACCATTCGTAACATCATTGGCGGAACCATTTTCCGTGAACCTATCTTCGTGAAAAATGTACCGCGTCTTGTTCCACAATGGACCGGACCGATCGTTATCGGACGTCACGCTTTCGGTGACCAGTACCGTGCTACCGATATGGTGGTTGACCGTCCTGGTAAACTGACAATGACATTCACTCCGGAAGATGGTTCGGAACCTATTACCCATGAGGTATACGATTTCGAAGGAGCAGGGGTTGCCATGTCGATGTACAACACCGAAGAGTCTATCCGTGGATTTGCTCACAGCTGTTTCAAAATGGCCCTGCAGAAAAAGTGGCCACTTTATCTATCGACGAAAAATACCATTCTCAAGAAATATGATGGTTTCTTCAAGGATATTTTCCAGGAAATCTTTGAAGCAGACTATCAGAAACAGTTCGATGAAGCCGGCATTACCTATGAGCATCGCCTGATTGATGATATGGTCGCTTCAGCATTGAAGTGGAGCGGTAACTTCATCTGGGCTTGTAAAAACTATGATGGCGACGTACAATCGGATACCGTAGCTCAGGGATTTGGTTCATTGGGATTGATGACCTCGGTGCTGATGACCCCGGATGGAGATATTCTGGAAGCAGAAGCTGCGCACGGAACCGTAACCCGTCACTACCGTGAACATCAGAAGGGTAACCCGACTTCGACCAACCCGATTGCTTCCATCTATGCATGGACCCGTGGTTTGGAATTCCGGGGACGTCTGGATAATAACGAAGAGTTGATCAAATTCAGCCACACACTGGAAGACGTTTGTGTTGATACGGTTGAATCAGGAAAGATGACAAAAGATCTGGCGCTCGCTATTCACGGTAAGGATTTGAAACCGGAACATTACCTGACTACTGAGCAGTTCCTGAATGCTCTTGGAGAAGAGCTGAAAGCACGTTTAAGTTAATAAAAGCATTCGGTGAGCGGCCAGGCGTCTGCCTGATTATTTGTATAGTTGGGTTACAATTTATAAACCTTAATTCAATTAATCATGTTGAAAGAAGCAGTTAATAAAGCATTAAACGAGCAGATTAACGCTGAATTTCATTCGGCTTACCTCTATTTGTCCATGTCGGCCTATTTCGAAGCTGTCGGTTTGTCAGGTTTTGCCAACTGGATGAAAATTCAGTACAAAGAGGAGCTGGCGCATGCGCAGAAATTTTTCGATTACGTAAACGACCGGGGAGCAAGGGTGATTTTAAAACCCATTGCAGAAGTTCCGGCTGAGTTTGACGGTGTAACCGATGTATTTGAAAAAACGCTGGCCCACGAACAGAATGTAACAGAACGTATTAATAATCTGATGGATATTGCTATCTCCGAATCAGATCATGCAACCAAAAGTTTCCTTCAATGGTTTCTCGACGAACAGGTTGAGGAGGAGAATACGGTTGACCAGCTTTTGAATAATCTGAAGTTGATCAATGGTGAAGGACAAGGATTGCTGATGATGGATCGGGAGATGATGAACCGGACCTTTAATGATCCGAATGCCGGGGCATAGTTCTTGATAAACAATTCCCGCCGGGACAAATCTTCCATTGAGCGGGAAATTGATCTTATCGCGATAAAATATCCGAAAATATTGATTTCAAAAGAGGAGAATGCCCGGTTGGTATTCTCCTCTTTTTTTTGCTGTGAGGTTAAAAAGTAGGGGTATTCAACTGGCTGAAAAAAGCAACGATTGTTTTCAATACTTGCAACTTTTAGTTTAATTTGTGAGAGATTCGCGATTGAAGTAAACATAAGAAAATAACTGAAATAGATATAATGGCATTTGTAACAAAATTTCTAACACAAGTCTTTGGTAATAAGTCCGAAAAGGATATCAAAGAAATAATGCCGATTGTTGAGAAGGTAAAGGCGGAATTCGACCGTATCACCGGCTTCAGCAATGACGAGCTTAGAGCAGAGACTGATAAGCTGAGAGCCAGGATTAAAGAGTACATCCGGGCCGAAGAAGAGGAAATAGCATCATTAAAGGAACAGGCTGAAAGCGGCGCTGTGCCTCTGGAAGAGAGTGAAAAGCTCTACGATCGTGTGGATAAGCTGGAAGAAATTATCGACACGAAAATTGAGGAGGTACTGAACGAGGTATTACCCACCGCTTTTGCCATTGTTAAAGATACAGCCAGACGATTCAGCCAGAACGAATTTTTGGAAGTGACGGCTAGCGACTTCGACCGTGATTTGGCGGCAGGAAAGAATTATGTCCAGATAAAGGACGAAAAGGCGCTTTATGCGAATCGTTGGGAAGCGGGAGGTTCGGAGCAAGTCTGGAACATGATTCACTATGATGTCCAGCTGATTGGAGGTATCGTGCTTCATCAGGGAAAAATTTCGGAGATGGCTACCGGTGAAGGTAAAACATTGGTGGCAACCTTGCCAGTTTTCCTGAACGCTTTAGCTGAAAGAGGTGTCCATCTGGTGACCGTGAACGATTACCTGGCCCGTCGTGACTCGGAGTGGATGGGACCCATCTTCGAATTCCACGGATTATCGGTTGATTGTATTGACAAACACCAACCTAATTCCACTGAACGGCGCTTAGCATACAATGCGCATATTACATATGGTACCAACAACGAGTTTGGTTTCGATTACCTGCGTGACAACATGGCGATCAACCCGTCGGATTTGGTACAGCGTAAACACCATTACGCCATCGTCGATGAGGTCGATTCCGTTTTGATTGACGACGCCCGTACACCGTTGATTATATCGGGTCCGATTCCGCGCGGTGAGCACCAGCTGTTCGATGAACTGAAAGCGCCTATCGAACAATTGGTGAAAGCGCAGCGTGATTTGACTGCGCAATTATTGGCGGAAGCCAAGAAAAAACTGAAATCTGAAGATTCGAAGGAACGCGATGAAGGCTCTCTTCTTTTATTGCGTGCATTTAAAGGTCTTCCCAAAAATAAAGCGATTATCCGTTACCTGAGTGAAGAAGGAATTAAAGCCAGGATGCAGAAAACGGAAAATTATTACATGCAGGACAATAGCAAAAACATGCATATTGTTACCGACCCGCTTTATTTCGTCATCGAAGAGAAACAGAATTCAATTGAACTTACAGATAAAGGGATTGACATGTTGTCGCGTGACAACGAGGATCCCAGCTTCTTTATTCTGCCGGATATTGGTGCTGAAATTGCCGAGATTGAAAATAATGCTTCACTTAACGACCAGGATAGACTTTCGAAAAAGGATGAGCTGATTCAGAGTTATGCAGTGAAATCGGAGCGTGTCCATACGGTTAACCAGTTGTTACGTGCCTACACCATGTTCGAAAAGGATGTGGAATATGTGGTGATGGACAACAAGGTGAAAATTGTGGACGAACAGACTGGTCGTATCATGGAAGGCCGGCGTTACTCCGACGGACTACACCAGGCCATTGAGGCGAAAGAGCGGGTGAAAGTGGAAGCAGCTACGCAGACATTTGCGACCATTACCCTGCAGAACTACTTCCGTATGTACCACAAACTGGCCGGTATGACCGGTACTGCCGAAACGGAAGCCGGAGAATTGTGGGACATCTACAAACTGGAGGTAGTCGTTATCCCGACCAACAAACCCATCGTCAGGAAGGATCAGGAAGATTTGGTTTACAAAACCAAAAAGGAAAAATATAACGCCATCATCGAGGAGATTACCAGTCTGCATAAGCAGGAACGACCGGTTCTGGTAGGTACCACTTCCGTGGAGATATCGGAATTGCTAAGTCGTATGCTGAAAATGCGGGGAATCGATCACCAGGTGTTGAACGCGAAATTGCACCAGCGTGAGGCTGACATTGTGGCGGAAGCCGGTAAACCGGGAACTGTCACGATTGCTACCAACATGGCTGGTCGTGGTACCGACATTAAACTGACACCGGAAACGAAAGAAGCCGGAGGTTTGGCCATTATCGGTACCGAACGTCACGAATCACGACGTGTAGACCGTCAGTTGCGTGGACGTTCCGGTCGTCAGGGTGACCCCGGTTCATCTCAGTTCTTCGTTTCGCTGGAAGATAACCTGATGCGTCTGTTCTCTTCCGACCGGATTGCCGGTATCATGGACCGTCTGGGACTGGAAGAGGGTGAAGTGATTCAGCACTCCATGATTTCCAAATCCATTGAGCGGGCTCAGAAGAAAGTTGAAGAGAACAACTTCGGTATTCGTAAGCGACTGCTGGAGTATGATGACGTGATGAACTCGCAGCGTGAGGTTATTTATAAGAAACGGAAGCACGCGCTCTTTGGCGAACGTCTTGAAGTCGACGTACTGAACATGATGTACGATTCAGTGGAAGCATTGGTAAATGAATTCCATGATATGGGACAGGATGGATACGAAGAATTCCGTCTCGAAACCATGCGTCTGCTTTCTGTCGATAGTGCCGTTACGCAGGATGACTTCATTACGCTGGATGCTAACGAAATTGTCGAGCGGATTTATAAGTCGATGATTGACAATTATTCCCGCAAGGTACAAATCATTGCCAAACAGGCCTGGCCAGTCATTAAAGATGTGTATGAGCACAAGGCTCATATTTACAATAATATTGTCGTGCCCATCAGTGACGGGCAGAAGATTTACCAGATTATTACCAACCTGGAAAAATCCTACAAAACAGAAGGTCAGGATTTGGTGAAATCATATATGAAACAGGTGAACCTGGCTTCGATTGATGATTCATGGAAAGAACACCTGCGCGAACTGGATGAACTGAGAACCTCAGTGCAGAACGCCAGCTATGAGCAGAAAGATCCGTTGCTTATCTACAAGCTGGAATCATTCAATCTGTTTAAATCGATGATGGATAAGCTGAACCGGAGTGTGATATCGACCCTGATGAAGGGCCATATTCCGATTAGTGATCCGAATCAGGTGCAGGAAGCCCGGGCTATTCAGCATACCGACCGTTCACAGTATCAGGAACAGAAGAGTGACGCCGGCGGTATGGATCGGGATAGCTCACAAGGGGGCGAGCAACAACCGCAAAAGAAACTGGAACCGGTTCGTCATGGTCCAAAAGTCGGACGAAACGATCCATGTCCTTGCGGAAGTGGTAAAAAATATAAACAATGTCACGGACGTGGTGTTGTGTAAGCGAAATTGATTAATAGATTTATATAGCAGCAGGGGCGACCTGCTGCTTTTACTTTTAATGTGTACATACTATGAATGAGTTCCTGTTCATCCATTGGAATGTGAATCCGGAGATTTTCCATTTGGGACCACTGTCCGTTCGTTGGTACGGACTTTTGTTTGCCAGTGGATTTTTGGCTGGCTATTACATCATGGAAAAGATGTTCAAGTTTGAAAATGCTAACGAGAAGTGGCTCGACAGCCTCTTTATGTACGTGATTATTGCAACGGTGGTTGGCGCGCGTTTAGGACATGTTTTCTTTTATGGATGGGACTATTATTCTCAACATCCCGGCGAGATTCTGAAAGTGTGGCACGGAGGATTAGCCAGTCATGGCGGCGCCATTGGTATCCTGATTGCCATATGGCTCTATTCACGATATGTGACCAAACGTTCCATGTTATGGACCTTGGATCGGCTGGTGGTGCCGGTGGCATTGGTGGCTGTGCTCATTCGTACGGGTAACCTGATGAACTCAGAGATTTACGGTGTGCAAACGTCGCTTCCATGGGGATTTATCTTCGAGCGGAACGGTGAGACCGTCGCGAAACATCCTACTCAGATTTACGAAGCCCTCTGTTATCTTGGAACTTTCATTTTATTATGGAGGCAATACTTTCATGGTATCGACAAAAAGGACCGTCCCGGATTCCTGTTGGGCGTATTCTTTATCTGTATTTTCACTGCCCGCTTCTTTATCGAATTCATCAAGGAAAATCAGGAACCATTCGAAGCACACATGTTGCTGAATATGGGACAACTCCTAAGTATTCCGTTTGTGTTGGCAGGTATTATATTGGTTGTTCGGGCGCTTAAGCGACCTCCGAAAATATACAAGAATTAATTGCTAAGCCGGCGACTCAGTGAGCGCCGGCTTTTTTGTTTGGGTAAACTTTCACCTTTGCATAATATCCTGCTTGTTGTGAATAAGCGGGATATTGTTATTTTTGCGCATTCTAAATAAGACCTGCCTAACCACCAGCTGATAAATTAAATCCATTTACATATTCGGAATCAGTCACCGGACCATGAGGTCCCGGTCAGGAATGTATTTTTAAAAATTAAGCATGGAGAAGTATCTCAATCTGTTTGGATTATCGCAAAAAGTAAATTACAAAAACGAAGTTCTATCAGGCCTGACCGTTGCCCTGGCATTGGTTCCCGAAGCATTGGCGTTTGCCATGGTGGCTGGCTTGTCGCCTTTGACAGGCCTTTATTCTGCTTTCATCATGGGATTGATTACTTCGGTGATGGGCGGACGGCCCGGGATGATTTCCGGCGCTACCGGAGCTGTGGCGGTTGTGATAGTGGCGTTAGCAAAAACATACGGACCGGAATATGTATTGGCAACGGTTATTCTGGCCGGGATTATTCAAATACTGGCTGGTGTTCTCAAATTGGGAAAGCTAATGCGTCTGGTTCCTCATCCGGTGATCTTCGGCTTTGTAAACGGACTGGCGATTATCATCTTCATGTCGCAGCTGCACCAGTTTAAAAATCATGCCGGACATTGGATATCCGGAACACCGCTTTACACCATGTTGGGATTGATTTTCATAACCATGCTTGTTATTTGGGGACTGCCCAAATTAACGAAAGCTATTCCGGCCCCGCTGACCGCTATCCTTGTTGTGTTCGGAATCGTAACGGCTTTCGGCATCGATACCAAAACAGTGGGCGATATCGCCTCCATAAAAGGTGGCTTTCCTCCGTTTCACCTTCCGAATATTCCGTTTACATTCGAAACGCTTTCCATTATTTTTCCTTACGCATTGATTGTAGCGGGAGTGGGTTTGATCGAAAGTCTGCTGACACTGAATATCATCGATGAGATTACCGAGACCCGTGGACGCGGAAATAAAGAGGCTATTGCGCAGGGAACGGCGAACTTCCTCACCGGATTGTTTTCAGGAATGGGCGGATGCGCCATGATTGGCCAAAGCCTGATTAATATCTCTTCCGGTGCAAGGGCCCGCTTGTCAGGAATTGTGGCGGCGGTGATGCTGCTGGTGTTTATCATGTTTGGCGCCAGCCTGATTGAGCGGCTTCCCATGGCTGCCTTAACCGGCCTGATGTTTATGGTGGCGATTGGTACGTTTGAGTGGGCCAGCCTCAAAACTTTCAATAAAATGCCGAAGTCGGATATCTTCGTCATGGTGATGGTGACCCTGGTGACAGTTGTATTTCATAATCTCGCGGTAGCGGTTCTGATTGGTGTCATCATTGCGGCGCTGGTGTTTGCCTGGGACAATGCCAAGCGTATCCGGGCACGAAAGTATGTCGATAAGAATGGCGTAAAACATTACGAAATTTACGGACCACTGTTTTTTGGCTCTGTAACGGCCTTCAACGAGAAATTTGATGTGCTGAATGACCCCGACGAGGTGATCATTGATTTTGCCGAAAGCCGGGTGGTCGATATGTCAGCTATTGAGGCGTTGAATAAAATGACGGAACGCTATCTGAAAGTGGGGAAGAAGATTCACCTGAAACACTTGAGCCCCGATTGCAAAATCCTGTTAAAAAACGCCGGGGAAATTATTGATGTGAACGTGCTGGAAGATCCGCATTACAAAGTGGCGGTGAATAAGCTGTAGTTCCCGCTGCTTACTACTTGCCGGACTCCGGAAGAGTCACATATTGTTAGAACGAGGAGACGGGATCGTTCGGTTTTTATTTTCCGTTATCATGCTAACAATATGTTATCCTTCTTTTCATTCCATTCGAAAATTTACACTCTCGTAAATTCCGTAATCAAATCGACCGGAAGTAACCTTGATTGTATTACCGTTCGAATCATTCATGGAAAAGCCAAACGTTCCCGAAAGGATGATTTTCGAAGATAGACGTTCTTTACGAACATTCCTGAAATAAATCTGTCCAATACCTTTATTGGCATAGGTGGAGGGAGTGTAGTCCTCGATATAGTATCCTGCATTTTTGATTCCGTCAAGTTGTATTTTCTGTCCGTCCAGCGAAGTCAGATCTTCAAATTTCGAGATAGGCAAACCGGTCAGATGGAATTCAATAGAAGAATTTTTTCCATCAGTATTCCCGTAAAAACATACGATAAGACTATCCTTCTCAAGTGAGGCTGTGATAAGAGGTGTATCCAGTGGAGGATTAAGAAGAAAGCCCGTTTTCACAACCGATTCCCAAATATTGCTATCAATGAAAGCGCCGGCTACATTGTTACCGTCTTCGGTATATTTGGGAATTCTCGGGTCAATTGGATCTGGTACAAATATTCCCTCGCACGCCGTGAAAAACAGGAATACAATAACCAGTAACCTGCTATTTGTATAAAGGAATTTTTTCATTGTACAGATTATATTTAATTCCTACCGAGAAACAGATGTTTTTCAAATCGTGTATCTCACTTTTGAAATTTCCCAATTCATCAATTTCGTAATAATCAAGTATAGGGAGCAAGCCGTAGGTAAGCCGCGAAAAACAACTGATTGCTTTACCACTAAAGTAATTGATCCCCAGTGCCGGTCCGCAATCAAAATGATTGTATGTTTTCATGCCTTGTTCCACATTGGTCGAAATCAGGGCGCTGAACTCAACTCCCGCTTGTAGGGAAATAGCTTTTGACAGGGAATAATCAATCAATACAGGTAATGATAAATAATTGAACCGGAATGAATAGTTTTTCTCAAAATCCTGGTGATATCCCTTTTGATTATAATTGATTTCATTGATGATGGAAATGTTGGGAAACTTTTTGAACGGGCAGTATTGGAGCGATCCTCCCAATTGGTAACCAACAATTGGTTTTTTATTTTCAAGAGATATGTTGCTCCGGATATCAGAATAATTCCCTCCCGCCGTAATCGCAATTTGGGCATTCGACTTTCCATGGCAAATAAAAGTCAAACCAATAATAATAGCGATTGAAAACGTAAGGCGTGGAGGCATTGGGTTGATTTTAGATTCTCAATAAGCTTTTGTTGATTCTCCTTGATTTCTCTCAATGAGTTCAGGATTTTTCATCTCAAGCACGGTTAAAATCCGAACAAGATGCAGGATGGATCGTTAACCATTTTCCAATATCCTTTTTAAGTTCTGAAGGGATTTCTCAATGGCTTTCAACCATGCCGATTTCATCAGCAAATTATCAAACAGTTGACCGCCATAGTACCAGGGCAGTTGGTAGCTAACGCCATGTGTGAACTCTGTTACTCCATCGATTTTCCGAAAAAGCCATTGCGTGCGGTGCTCAATACCTTTGAAGGATTTTCCATTCCATCCTTCGTTTTTCTTAAAATCCCTGAATTCTGTTCCAACCGTAAAAAGCATGCCAATGACCTTGATTTTATAAACGAATTTACTCCCGGTAGCATGGGTTTCATCTGTGATGGGCTTGACGTCAGAAATGCCCTCGTAAAAAGCCGGCCAGTTCTGGTAATTCGATACATACTGAAACATCTTTTCAACGGGAGCATTAATTTTGATGGTTTGGTTGATTGCTGTCATAGTAGGTCGTTTTTTAGCTATTTCAGTTCGTTCACTGCACCGCTGGGGAAAGAGTACTCTTTGACAAAAGAGATTATATAAGTTAAGGAATATTGTCGAAAGATAATATGGGCAAATCGGGCTGTCTGCGTCTAATTACTAATCTCAATCAGTTTATGGTCCTTTTCGAGTTGAGTCATCAATCTCAAATCATTCCGTAAATCCTCTCCGGTAAAAAGACTGGGAGAGGAGGGATATCCCAGTGTGAGGTAAACCAAATCAGGTTCCACCAGCAGGAAGGTGATAATGTCGTGTTGACTCGATGAATAATACCCCGGAACATACTTGGCCGAATAAATGAGTTGTTGATTGAGCGCAACACCAAACGCAAAATGTGGATCGGGATAGCCGGGGGAAATTTCCTTGTTCAACAGGTTAAAGGCCGTTGGTGTCACCTGGAAAATGTACCGCGTCGAATCGTAGCCCACAATCTCATCGTAACTCACGATGACATCCGAAATCTTTTCATGCTTTGTGAAATGAATCCCGGCATTGGCTTCTGACTTGTCGTCTTTCTGGCAACTCATCATGCCAACCAGCAAAACAACCAGGACGAAGAGTGCTTGTGTTTTCATGATATAGTTAGTTATGGTTGTACGTTAGATGTGTTTGAGAGCGTTTAGGTTGCTTAACGGTATAGTGTTAATGGTTTGAATAAAATGCATCTTAATGTTCTCTGTTTTTGCTGTACACGGTTTCGTTATTCTTTCAGTCCAACCTCTTTGTAATAAATGTTCAATCTGTCTTGTTCTTCCTGATCGTGAATATGTTCGATTGAAACAATTTGCAGCTCGTCATTTATAGAAAGTTTCTGTTTACACTTATGGATATATGTTTTCCCCTTATGCGTTAGGTAATCAGTAAAATGAACAAAGTATTCAGAATTACTGATAGGCTCAACAGTACTTTGTCCCCACTCAAGAAGATCCAGTTTTTTTTTGCCTTCAATCATATTTTCTTCGTAAGAGCTACAAATAGCATCAGGACCGGTTAAAATAGCATCTCCAATAATATATTTACACTCCCGGCTTAACAGATTTTTCGTAAGATTGAATTCATCATTATCCAGTGACTGGCCAAACTGTATCGCTATTTCTTTTTTTTCTATCATCTGATTCTGTTCAACGGAAGGGCATTGTTGCCGCATGGCAATTTACTAATTGTTCGATTTCGTTTTTATGGTTTTTTATAAATAACGACTGAACCAACGAGTAAATCATGGATTGCTTTCCCTTTCTTATTCCCGGAAACAGTCAATAGTGAAATCCATCCAAGTAATGCTTTCACAATAAACCGGATTATGGCCAATGGGAAAAGTATATTCTTTTGTTGGTTCTTTTCTTTTTTTACTCGAATTCCAATTACCATGTGCCCAATTGTACCTCCGAAAATACTTGTGAACAGCGGGTCATAGAGTATAAAAATAAATATGAATGCTATTGCTCGGACATAATCAGGAACATTGTCAAAACTCTCAAATAGGTAAGTTACTCCAACCATCGAACCCACTAGTATGATTGAATCTGTAACAACGGCTTTCACTCTAAGTGATACTCCGGGGTAGTTTTCTGTATTCATAGCTTATTGTTTTCTGTATGCTTGTTTCAAGACGAGTAGAAATACACAATAACGTGCGTTAAAGTTTGTCTTTAAAACCGGTAGGCCAATATCAGCAAGACAGATGTATTGGCTTCATTTAAACGTGCTCGGCTTCATCTTCCATGTTTTTAGTTTTTCTTTTTGCTCTGCTTCTGTCAAAAATTTGTGTTATTGTCCCGATCATTAATCCAATGAGAGATATCCACATTCCATACGGATAATGCTGAATCCGAAGAATGGCTCCCCCGATAAGGATGATTGATGCTGAAACATAAAGTACTTTAATGGTTGTGTTTATCCGGTGGTCGGTCATGGTTAATTCATTTTCTGACTATTCATTCAATGTTAACGGTCACTTGCATGTGGTCGGGCGGTCTCGGTGAATATCCACGCTTGCCTATATTGCCTATTGTAAGCTGGCGGTTTCTATTTTCATTAATTTTTTCTTGTATTTCGATCAAATATTTCATTAATCGTATTGTTGTATGTTGACAATAAAATTATCTCTAATGATCCATTATCAGAAAAAAATGGATATATCAAATGCTTGTATTTTTTATGAGTGAAAAAATAGTACTCACTCAATTCACCATTTTTAAAATTCTCAAGTATTATTTTAAACTTTTCTAAGTCCTTATAATCTAAGTCCGAAATTGACATATCAGACTTGGTATTATCACATGACATAAATACCATTTTATCTCTCTGAAGTTTATAGAAATCAGTCTTTTTTCGTATGGCAATTAGATCATATTGACCTATCTCTTTTAAAGATCCATAAATTTCCGCATATTTTTTTCCTGCTTTAATAAGCGAGTTCTTAAGGATCTTTTGCTCAGTGAAATAATAGATAACAAAGAAGACTATTGCATAAATTAAATATCCCATTATATTGTATTAGTAAATCTTTAATTTTCGTTTTAATCAGTTTATTCATTTGGTGGATGTTTCCTCCACTACTTACAACAGTTCAGTGCGTGTTGCAGCGTCGATTTCTGGAGCATTCATGTCCGTTGGAACTGAATGGCGATGCAGCAAGTTGCGGTTCGAAAACCCAAGAGCTCCATTATGCAAACACACTTTGTTGTGGTTAGTTATTTCTTCTTTTTCAATTTTTTCCAGGCATAAATAATGATCGCCACTATAATCCAAAGCGGCCAAAGATTGATGAAGAAGAGTATGAAATCAATTAGCCCAAACCAACCTTTGGTTAAAGCTTGTTTTAATCTTTCAGTGAAATGACCTCTGTCAGCAGGATTATATTTAAAATCTTTTTGTTTCGCAATTATCAAATCAAGCGTACTATATTCCACCAAATCACTGAAGTATTTGAGTCGGCCTGTTGTACTTTCTATTTCTTCTTCAATCCCCCGGATTTTTTCTTCAATTTCAAGAATATCTTTTACTGTTTGCGCTTTAGCTAATAACTCATTATACCGTTTTAGGTAATTCTTTTTGTTTTGAAGTCTTGCTTCTAAATCAATAAATTCGTCCGTTACATCGCGTGCATCAATATGCTTATATTTTATTTTCCCTTTTCCAGTTTCTATTTCATGGATGAATCGCTCAAAATTTGCAGACGGAATCCTGATTTTTAAATTATAATTAGTTTCCTCCTTGTCATAATTATTAAAACTCTCGTTGTCGTAGTAACCGCTGTATTTTTGAACCAACGTGTCAATGCGCAATTTAGCGTTTGCCAAATCGTCTACCAGTATTCCTAACTCCCCATCTTTAATGATTTTCTTTTTGATTACATCCTGAGTCTTTAACGGAGGCAAAGGTGGTGGAGGTGGATTCACTAATTCCGGTCGTGTTATCGGAATCATCTCTTCCTCTACATCGGCGAGAGTGTTCGAGACTTTGCGACTTTGTTTTTGATTGCATGAGACAATCAAAAAAGTCAAAATAAGTATTGATAAGATGTTTTTCATATTCGTTTAGGTTTTCTGTTTATAAGTGAGCACAACGGTAAATTGTATGAGTAGTGGCAGATTGTGTGGTGCTTTTCTATCAAACCGCTACGCAGTTTGATTGGGTTAGAAACTTTGATAGTTACAACGTCGCCTGCCATTACTTTTACAAAATGTTACAAGGCGTTTTTTAATATTTCTTTTAGTTCACCAATCGTCTTATTACGAGCAATTATTTTCCCGTCAGGAGCAATTAGTATTGTTGTAGGGAAACTCGTTACTTTTAACTTTTCAACTAAGGAGTTCTTATCTGGTTGATTTTGACTCACAAATACATGTTCCCAATTCATTTGTTCCTTTTTAACAAAATCCAGCACCTTTTGAGTTTCTCTATCATAAGCAACACTAATAAGAGTAAAGTTTTTATCTCCAAATTCGAAGTTTAATTCCTTAAGCTCTGGTATCAAAGCGATACATGGATTACACCAAGTTCCCCAGAAGTCAAGTAAGATATATTTATTTGGACGTTGATTTAACTCAAAAATGGAATTGTCAAGATGTTTTGCCTCAAATTTTGGCATGTAAAACCCTTCTGTAATGCCAATTGGCCTGTTGTTTAAACCAACATATTTTAAAAATAATTTGTCTCCCCAATTTGTAATAGAGTCAATTAAATAATCATGACCTATTACATTAAAAACATCTCCAATTTGATAAGGAATATCACCTTTTAATTCTGATGGCAATGAATCAGAATTTGAAGATATAAAAAGCGAGACCCTATCTTTATTATAATTGACTCTTGAAAATCCATTTGATACAAAAATTTCCAAGTTTTGACCATTTAGATTAATGTTTCCTTTTTTAAATTCAGGGAAACTAGCAAAAAGAAAATATTTTTTTTCAATCTGATTGTCAGTATTAAATGATAGTCCAAGTGAACCTTTATATGGGCTTGGTTTAATTTTAATCTCCTTGGTCATTAACTGGTTATTCTCAAAATATTCATATTGAGTCAGAACAACAGGAAGGGAGTCTTCAATTTCCTTTTGCTCCGCATTACTTAAAGGATATTTATATTCAAAAATTTTCTCATCTCCAAAATCTTCATCGTTATCAGAATCAACTATTATTATTCTCTTGTTTTTTATTGTCCCTGTCAATATTAGAACTTCACAATCAATGTATTTATTACTCAATCTTGTTGTATCAATATTGTAATAGTTTGCAATTTTTTCAAATCGGTCTTTTTCTATTTTTTTAGCCAAATATTTATTCCATATGTATTGGTCTGTCTGTAACGGTAAACTTCGTACAACATATTCATCAATGTCTTTGGGGATATTTCGATAATTTAGGGAGTCTTGACTAGGCCATAAAATAACGCTCTCTGGCAAAAATATTCCATATCCTTCATGATTATTTAAATCAACAACACAATCTGTTTTTGAATTAGTACATCCAACTAGTAAAATAAAAATCAAATAGATAAATCGTTTCATGTTATGTAGTATATATATCTTATTTCAAATGCCCTGTAACGTATGTGTAACCCACCCCAGTTATATTATTTCCTATTCAAGGGGGTATACCCCAACCTTTAGGTGCTGTGTCTATAACTTTCTATTTGTGTTTGATTTATCGAAGGAGAGGATGGGGGAGATTGGCTATCGTCGCCCATCTTAGTTACAGGATTTGATGTCGTTTTCATTTGTTGGTCGGTTTAGTGTCTCCAATGTAAATAATTTCTCCCGAAATCTCATTTCCAGGTGTTTCAAAACAGCTGGTTTTTGGTTAGTCTGCATTTTGTTCGCATATCAGATCGATACGTTCACATACCAGATCCATACATTCATCAAAAAGATTGGGCCTTTCGTCAAAAAAATTATGCCATCTAACATTATTGCCCTATTTTATAATCACGGTTTTTAGCAGACAGATAAAATCAGCAGGAATTTAGTGGCGAATGATACACGGGACGGATGAACCGTTACAACGTTCATTGACCGGATGGCTCCGGAACGGATAGCCTGTATGCATGCATTTAGTCAAACTAACCAAAGACAAAGTTGTGATGAATGGCCAGAAAAAACGGACTATCCAAGTGGAACGGCAGAGAATTACATTTTGTAGCTGACTCTCGCGGCGTATCCGGAATGAACTACAAATTGTAGTTGGTCCCCACGTGGTGGCGGCAACAAACTACATTTTGTAGTTGCTCCTCGCAACGCGTCGGCAACGGGCTACAATTTGTAGCTGGTTCACGCATCGTGCCGGCAACGAACTACAATTTGTAATTGCTTCCCGCACTGTGTTGGGAGTCATTCACAAAATGAATTTGTTATGAAAGCCAAGGACCAGAATAATTTATCAATTATCCATATATAACTAAAACCTGAATTTATGACTACACAAAAATTTTCCACCCTGTATTTGAATAACCTGCGAATTAACGACCTGTTTTCACTCAACAAATCGACCATCGAGTACGCGAATCCGGTAAGCGAAAGCATTGGTGCGATAGCAGCGGCTACGCTCACCCAGTTGATAAGCGATAACGAGGCGATGGGCTTGCAGATGAACAAACCCACCAAAAACATGCTGACTCAACAGCTGGTCGATAGCGACCAGGACCGGGATGACCGTTTTGCCGAAATCAAACGCAACATCACGACCAACATAAAGGGGCGCGACGAAGCGAAGAAGACGGCTGCTCAAAACCTGAAGGGCTTTTTTGCGCCTTACTGGGACGTGGATAAAAAGGCCATGAATACGGAAACGGGCGTGTTTGCTGAAATGCTGGGGAAATATAATGCCAACGAAAGCCTCAAAGCCGATGGGGCTGCCATTGGGATAGCCGATATGCTCACCGGACTGGAAACGGCCAATAACGACTTCGACGCACTGTATCGGACACGCAACAGCGATGAAGCCCAGAACGGACCGTCGGCCACCAGTTTGAAATCGACGGCGGCCAAAAGCTACGAGCAGTTTTGTACAGCCATTGAGCAGGCAGTGAATTTCGCCTCCACGGATGTGCTGACGACCTTGTTCGGGCAAATGGACGAGCTGCGGAAAACCTACGCCGCGCTAAACGGCCGGAAGAAACAGGAGGAAGAGGCCCCCGAAGAAGCTACCGAAACCGAATAAACCAGACAATACCCCCGGTGGAATCAGGGAAAATGGGATGCAAGCGAACCTGTCGGGTATGAACTTACCTGGCAGGTTTTTTTGTGATTTCGACTCCGGCGGAGTCGGTTGTTGTTAGAAGAAGGTAATCCAAGAGGATATACGACCCCGGATGGGGTCGCATATTTCATACAAAGCGTTTTTTCTAACAATATGCCATCCCTCCGGGATGAAAGCTTCTGTTGCATGGCTCATGGACAATAATTCATCATTTAAACGGGAGCATCAATGCCTGAGGTAAAAAAGACTCCGGCGGAGTCGGATATTGTTAGAATCATGATGGCCCTACGAAGATATTCGACCCCAGCCGGGGTCGTACGTTTATATCCAATGCTCCCTTTCTAACAATATGTCATCCCTCCGGGATGCGGCTTTCATCGAGCAATCATTTATCCATGTTTTTTAATAGTGTGTTATTGCTAGAAATGGAAGAATGTCGGAAAGACTCCGGAGGAGTCACATATTGTTAGAAGAGGGATAACCCAAGAGGATATTCGACCCCATCCGGGGTCGCACATTTACATCAAATGCTGCTTTTCTAACAACATGCCATCCCTCCGGGATGAGTAGCGTTAATTTGTCATGTCACTAGCCCTTCTCTATGTTAGAGAAGGGTTGGGATGAGTAGATAAACCAGCCCGTTCTTTCCATTACCTGACAGCGTAATGAAGGGAAATTTTTAGAACGTTTATTCTTTGCTGACATCCCTCACCAATATCTGGTCAAAATCCTGCCACGGAAAACTTAGCGTCATCGCCGTACACGGACCACAAACAAAATGAACGGAATTGTTCTTTTGGAATTTGAAGTTGATTTTATAGGTGTATTTCAAGCTATCGGGGAAAAAGTGTGGCCCACAGTTGCTCCCGTCATAATCCGGGGAAAGAAGTTCTTCGGGGATAGCATACAGGTTGTCGGGTAAATCGAAAGTGTAAAAATCCATTGGCCATTCTGAATTGGCATTTTCGCTGTTCTCAAGCAAAATGCAATAAGCCCTGGCGGTTTGGTTCCCGGTTGCCTGTCCGTTTTCACCATCTGTTTCGTCACAAATAAATGAACCGACGATGTATCCGGTTACGGGCCCGGAATATGCACTCTGATCAGTTTGAATATTGCATTTATCTATATCCAAAAAAATATAGAGAGGACCATCTCTATCAGTCTGAAGCTCTCCCTCCCATGTACCAATGGTTTGTCCGCAGCTAAATTTTGCTGAATAAAGATATCTCCCAGGCTCCTTATTTAATATCAGCGTACCCGGAATTCCTTCAAGTGTGGTTGGTCTGGTATCTTCTACATAAGGCTCTGAAATCACTCCAATGGAATCTCCATTCATATATACAACGACATCGAAGGGGCCGCAATTCAACATGGCTTGCGCATTGGTATAGAAAACAATTTCTCCGGTTGTGCTGTCCTCATCCCTTTGGCAGGAAAATAAGGCTGTGAGGAGCAGAAGCATGTAAACGATTGTCCTCTTCATGGTTCTTTTGGTCAGGTTATGTATAGGTCAGATGATTAGGACACGTAAATGGTTGCAGAGGTGTTTGTGTTTAGGGGCATGACTTGGTAACAGTGATTTGATTTGTCAAACCGAGACGGACACCCCATCTGCCATTACTGATACAAAATGTTGTGCTCAGTTTTTTATCTGTTTTTATTACAATCATAATTAAGAGTTAATCCCCATGCATTTAATACGCTATCGGTTTGGAGAGAATCTAGATCCATTTTCTTAATCCCTGCGTATCTGTCCAAAAAATCAAAATCATTGACTAATCTATATTTAATCTTCTGTTTTCTCAAAAAATCAGGTAATACTGTCTCAAGTATTAGCGTTCTGTTCTCAAAAAGATTTACGAAATAATCCGTTTCTTTATATATGCCTAGTCTATCAATCGTAATTACTTTTTTATAATGTTGAATACTATCTAGTCTTAAAGGTATAGAATTGCGCCAGACTTCTTCATTTTTCTCTCTGCGAATTAATTCCATTGAACTATCAATACATGGAATATGATATTTCTCCCTGTTATCTTCTGCCGATTCTTTTCTGTAATCATATCGTCCCGTTATGGATGCCAATAGAATAAATATCATGAAGCTTCCGAAAATATACATTCTGTGAAAAACACTTTCTCCCTTTAAATCAAAACTTTCTTTTCTTATCAATTTACCAGTTATTCCTGTCAGTCCGATTACAATTGCTGCTATCCAGAAAAATGTTATTGATTGCATATCATAGTTTTTAAATCTTATGTGGTTGTCTACTGTCTCAAATTGGGCACAACGTATGTGTAACTCAATCTTTAGGCTCGGTTTGGTTTTACATTCTTTATCGTCCGCGTGACTGATGCGATTGAATAACTTTCCATTCGCCGTTGATTTTTTCATACACAAACGACCAGTAGAAGTCTCCCGTGAATTCGCGGCCATCGTACAGGTTAACCTGCGACGTTCCGGATGCGGTTAACAGCGCCACTTGCTCGTTGAGAACGGTTATCTTCTTATCTTTCAGTACCAGCTTTTGTTTGCTGACACTCTGTGCGCCGAGCTTCACCGCTGCAATCAGGGTAGCATAATCGGAGTAGTAATTTCCGTTTACCAGGAAGCCTGCTTTGTGGTAATCATCCACTCCCTGGTTCAACGCATCGTAATCGAGTTTTTCTGCCAAAGCAACCATCTTCTGAAAAGTTGCATCAATCTCATATTCCATGGAGGTAATTAAATCCGGCGATAAGGGCTGTCCATTGGTTTGAAAGCTGAATCCAAAGAAGGCCAGGATGAAAATGGCAGTTATTCTTTTCATGGTAGTTGAGTTTGGTTACTTTAAAAGTAATAAAACCAATTGTCAACTGTATGTTATCGGACTGCAAATAAATAGCCGACATCCTAACTTTTGTTGTATGGTGATATCTGAAAAAATTAGTAAGTTTAAATGTCTCTAATATATTTTTTGTAGCTAACAAACATGCTACCGCCAACTAGTTAAATATTTAAAACAAGCTAAGACCATGAAGAAGATATTATTGATTTTGACCATAGCGATGATGGCAGGTTGTACTTCTAACCGTTACCTGCTTAGTGATAATAATCAGAATAAAAAGTACCTGGTTAACTATATTCATGAATTGAACAAGGAAGGAAAGGTTTCCGGCGCACCACTTCTTATGATAGATGATTCAGTCATAGGTGTGGAAAGTTTAAAGGCGAATCGACTCCCGTTCAGCAGTGCCGACATTGCACAGATTGATTTTCTGCCAAAGAATAGTGAAAAGGCCATGAATATCTACGGAGAAAAAGCCAAAAATGGTGTTATTACCGTATTGACCAAGAAATACCAGGCGAGTCTTCAGAAAAAAACGATTCAGCCGCAACCCGGCGACAAGATCTTATACGTGGTTGACGGTTTGAAAACGACATTGGAGACTGTCAGGAAACTCGACAAAAATAGCATCGAATCAATAGACGTGCTAAACGGGAAAGATAATGTTAGTGCCTATAGTTCTGGTGACTATAGCCAGGTGGTATTAATTAAACTGAAAAAAGGCATCACCAAATTTGAATAACTACATGGAGGAGTATCTCCTTAGACATTTTTTCAAACGTTGATACAAATCAATGGTACGAAGCCCTTCTGCATTGCCGGAAGGGCTTCGTATTTGGTGGCGCGCTCCGGGATAAAGACCTGTGCGGCGTCAACAATAGAAACATCATTAACCATAGAAACAACAGCAACCTCTACCCAACCTGAAACCTGAAATTTTGAAACCTGAAACTTATTGCAATTTGTCCACCCAGTCTTCCAATAGTTCAATTGCTTTCATCATCTTGCTGCAATATTTCCGGAGAAAAACCTCATCTAATTCCTTTTGCTGATATTCGGTCATGGCTTTATTGAGCACGAGTTCACCGTCAAAGTCGACGTAGGCCATCCGGCAGGTTAGTTCTTCGGTTTGTCGCCCGAAATCGATTCCCGGTAAGATAGCAATGCCGGTTTCCTGTAACAGGGCTTCACACAGTTCAAAAGAAGTGAGAATTCCCTTTGCTGCCAGTTTTTCACGGTAGTAATTAAAGTTGGGAAACAGGTAAAAAGCCCCTTTCGGGGAAGGCATGGTAATGTGTTTGGCTTTTAGCCGGTCGGCCATGTCGTTGCCAAGCGTTTTCAGGATGCGTCGCGAATGGTGCAGGTATTCGTCTATCTCCGGATGATCCTGAAATGCGGTAATTGCTGCGTATTGTATCGGGGCGCTGGTGGAAGTGAAGGTTTCGCTGGCCACAATGGCCATGGCATCCTGTAACCAACGCAAATTTTCGGGAAAGGTAAAGGTTCCGAGGCGCCATCCTCCGGCTCCGGCCCATTTGCTCAGTCCGCTGCTAACGATGGTACCTTCGGGATAAAACTGTGCAATCGATACGTGATTGCCGGAGTGGTCAAGTAAGCCGTATATCTCGTCCGATACCAGGATGATGTTGTATTTCCGGGCAACTTCTGCCAGTTTCTTCAAGCGGGTAACCGGATAAGTCGAACCGGTGGGATTGGAAGGATAATTCAGAATGACCACACGCGGTCGGTCGGGATCATTTCGGCAAATGAGGTCGAGTTTTTCCGGACTTAAACGCCAGTCGTTCTCTTCGGAGGTCGGGACCCAGCTTACGTGACGACCCACTATCCGCGCCTGCGGTGAATAGGAAACCCAGCTGGGAGTAGGGATGATGAGCTCGCCGTAGTAGACCAGTTGCAGAATGAAAATCAGCTCTTTTGAACCTGGCCCAACGATGATATCTTCCGGCGAGCATTTGATTCCCTGGTGTTTGAAATTGAATTCGGCTACCGCTTCCCGTAAAGGCATTAATCCCCTGACGGGAAGATAATCTTTTTGATGCGCATTCCGCCGCAAGGCTTCCTGAACCCTTTCGGGAACAGGGAAGGGCGACTGCCCCAGTCCCAGTTTATAAACGGTTGTTCCTTGTTTGATGAGCTCGTTGCTGCGCTCGTTGATGAGCAGGGTGGCGGATTGATTTAATCCCCTGACATTGAGATTCAGGTTAACGAAATGATTGCTTTTACGAACACCGGCCATGACTATTGGTTTTTAATTCTTCCTGGCAATAAAACCAAAGAGTCAAGTTACAATGCTTCGGGCTAAATTGCACGCGAAGAGACGATGAATTCGGAAAGCCGGTAATATTTATCAGTGCCTGATGAATTCTACCAGGTCCGTCATTAGTCCTGCCTTCAACGGGAAATCCGGATTCTTATAGGTTGCCAGATTATGTTGTAGGTCATCGTCCGATTCTTTCATAACATGATTCATGTTGTCGATGATAACTAATCTGGCATTTGGTTTCGCCGAGGCCAGCAACCGGGCACCGCTTACCGGCACCTGCAGGTCGGTAGTTCCCTGAATAATCAGCACGGGAATCTGCAGTTTCGCGATTTCTTTGGACGGATTGTATTTCATGTGAGAAATCATGTACGGTTGCACCGAGGGCCGGAAAAGAGCATTTAGAGTCGGGGGGACATGGGTAACGGTTTTGCCAGCCTTCAGGCTGTCGAGAATGTTGTCTGATTCGGTGAGTAGCTGCGGTGGTAACTTGTTGGCCAGTTGCTCTCGCAGAATTTCGTCCATAGGACGGCCCGGCCCTGAAATGGAAATGAATCCGTTTACTTTGCTTTTTTCGGCAGCTAACATACCAATCAGCGACCCTTCGCTGTGTCCTAACAGGTAAATCTTCGGAAACCGTTTGTCGCCTTTCAATTGCGTTATCCAGTCAATAACATCCTGTACATAGGTGTCGAACCGGATAGAACTTTCGTCTGGCATGGCAGCTTTGCTGTCGCCGATTCCCCGTTTGTCGAAACGCAGCGAGGCAATATTATTTTGTGCCAATCCTTCGGCCAACATTTTGTATGCGTCGGTGTGAAGGCCTATTGGAGAGTTGCCGTTTCGGTCGGTGGGACCTGAGCCGGGAATGATGATAACCACCGGCGTGGTTTTTACCTGGTCGGGTACGGTTAATGTTCCGACAATATTGCCGGTAGGAGTTTCCTGTATCATTTCCGATTCGGAATAACTGACAGGGCTTTGTGCAAATGAGCCGGCAAATGCGAAACTCAATACAGTTAGTAATACTAATGTTCTCATGGTGCTTTTGTTATTTCAAATATTGCGCTGCCACAATAATCAGGATAAAGGCAATTATGACGATATAGGCGTACGGACTGGCAAAGTTAAAGGTGTATCCCCGGGCCGGATTGTACTTGGGAACAATTAATCTGGGGTCCTTGCGATTGACATAAAAAGCCCCGCGCCAATTACTCGGATCTTTGCTCATGGCATCGAGGTATTCGTTTTCTCGTTTTTTCTTTTTCATGATGATATTTTTTAAAAGGCTGACGATTTGTATTGTCTGTTATTGGGGAATCAGGCTAACGTAATACCTCGAAAGGAATATCGTCGCTATCATCGAAACGACGAAAGCAACGATGAAAAGAGCGATGGCCTTTCCTCCTTTTATATTGGATGAAACCCTGAATGCATTGAACATGAGAATAATCGTCCATATGGAAAAAAGCAAGGATATTATCATCAACAATACAGCAAAAGTGGCTTCACCTGACGACAAGTCAACCGGTTCTCCCCGATGGAACTGAACATACATGATGTACTTTCCAAACTTACGCAGCGCACCGAAAAAACCCATTAAAGCTGTCAGAAGATAAGGGAAGCGCGCTAAGGCCTGGGTTCCAAATACGTCTATTGCCCGGACCGAGGATGTGGATAAAGTAAGTGCCGCCACATATAACAAAACCGAAATGACCAGCCAGTTGGTGAAAACCTGCAGGACGAAATACCAAAGCGGAAATCCGGGACAAAGTTTTACGGAAAGGATATCAGGGAAATGGGTATGACTAAAATATCCGGCAACAGCCGTCAGAAAAAGAACGGCTATCCCTGCCAGCAATGATCTGAGTCCGGCGATGTATCGAAACGGATTAAACAGAAAGGTCATCATTGCGGCGTGTTTTGAAGTTTGTCAATCTTACCGATCAGGTCATCCAGCATGTTTCGTACTGTAGGATAGCTTAGCTTCAGTTTTTCGGCCATGACTTTCAGACTTCCACTGGCTTTCACAAAGTCAAGAATAAAATCCTGTTCTTTTCGGCTCAGTTTCAGTAAAAGGGGGAGTTCAAACATCCCGCTGATGGTGGTCGAGCAGGATTCACAATGCAAGCTGTTCACTTTTAATTTCGCCTCACAACTCGGACATGTGATGGGAAGTTTCCGTTCCATTTGTATGAAAGTATTTAAACAAATGTATGTAAATAATTAATAAAATTGATTTATGGGTGAATAAAATTAATTTTTGAGTGAATAAAATGAATGAGAGTTGATGTCTGAGAAGTTATTCTCAAATAAATACGATTGGGTTCTCAATAAAAAACAAGGTCCCGAATGTTATCCGAAACCTTGTTCACATGAGAATGCTTTTTCCCTTCTAATGAAATAAATGGA